>Ga0268261_10004472_pt1 | contig 10484 bp, 9 predicted proteins | sample TergutNc150P1_FD_190353 | JGI IMG/M metagenome (GOLD analysis project Ga0268261, IMG submission 190353) | Nasutitermes corniger P1 segment gut microbial community from laboratory colony in Florida, USA - Nc150 P1 (SPAdes) (version 2) | ecosystem: Host-associated > Arthropoda: Insects > Digestive...
CGTCCAGAGGAGTCCTACCGACTGTGGTGCGTCGTTGTGTATGATCTAGAAACATCAAGAATAGGTGCTCCATATATATATATATATATGACATTAGTAACCTAAGGGTTAAAGAGTATAATGTCGACGAATACAAAGTAATTGTAACTGTATTCCTATCTTCACCACCCTGAAGATTGCCACATGAGTGGCCGAAACATGTCGGTGATCAGTAAGTAATAAAATTACATTCATACACCCAAGTGCATTTGTTGAAATTTCTTTAAAAGAAATTATACATCTGATTAATGCACGAGGCATGGAACATACAGATATGTTAAGACGCGTTCAACAGCATCGGGAGTCGTTCCCCATTCGACTCTCCCGTAACCGGACGTAGCCGGCTGAGTCATACCTTAGTAGTGACGTGCAAATCAGCTACAAACAATGGTATGGTTGTCCCTCTGCACGCCACAACAGCTCTAATCACTCCTAACCTCAGCACTACATGGTAGCACCCAGCTTCGCGCCCAGGCCACTCACCCCGCAAAATGTGCCCCCGGTACCCACTGTACAGGAAACTGGGTGGGCCTCAGGAACAGTCTGGGTGCCTAGAAAAGAGAATACCCTACTTGCCCTGCCGGGAATCGAACCACGATTCCTCGGTTGTTCAGCCCATACGCTCAGTTTCTATACCAACAACGCAAACTCGACTCATGCAGGTCTACATGAGGCTCCGTAACTAAATTTCCTTCAAAATCTAGATTGGAATATGATCCCTGTACTACAATACGTACGAGAAATTACACATGGACCCGCAGTTATTGCTGCTTCGGAACGTAAACACGAACGCGGGAACGGACTAAATTGTAAACAGGTGTTGGTTTCTTTATGTCCGTACCAGGAGCTCGAAACTGGTTTACTGTTGCAGAATGCCATATACCAATATTGGGTCGTGTGTGTAATGTAAAATAAGCAACTAATAACTACACCGCCCAATGTGCAAAACATAATCAGTAAACATAAGTGTGCGGATTGTGTTTATAGGGTCCACCCATGTGTCCAGATTTGTACATAAAAATCACGAACAGCCTCAAAACGTGGGTCAACGCATGAATCCTGTTACCTCTAAGCGACAGGATTCACTGTCACAGAGAGACTTGTGACAGCCTAATAACTGGGGTAAAAATTGTTTAGCTGTAGCATTTAAGACTACGGTAATACCGTAGTCTTAAATGCTACATGTTTATGTATGAGCTAATTTATGTTTCATTTAACAAGGCTGTCAGATCACACTAACAACCTAATCTAGAGTATTATCCTGGCATACCTCGAGAGGTTTAGGAAAACCATGTCAGGATAGGCAATGTCCCAGCCAAGATTCGAATTGGGTACCTCCCGGATACGAGTCAAATGCGTTACAGCTTCAGCCAATTTTCTCGTTGAGATTTCAGGTTTTCATTGTGGTACTATGAGGATGACTGGAAGGTGGGCCTCCCTGCAGTCTGGTAGAAAAGTACCGACATTTTCCGAAGCACTTCCTGCATCCTTGACGAAGGAAGCAGTAGAGACTGTGAAACGTCGGTACATATTTACCATAGACAGCACGGTGTCACATTCCAAAAGACAGTAACAGTCAGTTTCTTCGTGTTGAATTCTGCGCGTTATTTCCACTTCGTTTCGTGAAACCCTTCAATCATGGGTGCTGTGTAAAAGACGGCGAATGTGAGGAAAGGAAATTGTTACGATTTTTTAATGGGATCAGACTGAATGTCATCGCACAGCATGTGGTATAGCACAGTATTCACGTACAATAAACGCATCCAAGCAAAAAGCGTAGCCAAGTTATAAAATCCAGTAGCAATAAAATTTACGCATACAAAGCGTTCAGGGAACAGCAAGGTCTGCACTTCAACGGTAAGCGTGCGAAAAAGGAGGGGGTGGGGTACTTACATACAATTAGATTACGAAGGAAACAGCAACACCACTGGTGTTACTCAACAAAATTACGACTCAAGGACAATACTGAGTTTCCAGTAGAAGGACACATCACTTAATAATATATACCAGAACAGTCATTGGTTTATCGTGAGAATCATACGAAATTCGTACTGCGGACAGAATGTTGCGTAACGATGAACGTGATACAGTAACCATTGATAACAAAGGCTAAGAAAACGCTACAACAGTTTGGGGTAACAGGTCGCTAGACTTCCAAGTCTGGACAGCATTCCTGTATGAACTAACCCATCAACACAAACGCATATAACATACTTCAGATAAGCATTACCACAAATTAATCTTCAGATCAGCATTACCACTAAATTAATCTTATACACGTTCAGACCAAAAGTTCGAAGTTTAACTGAAAGTGTACTTACGAACTGTCACCTTTCTCGGATCATATGCCGCGACTTTTCCTTCGACTGACTCAATGCGGTTCCGTAACCTCTTAGACCTTTCGCAGACATCTTGAAGTTGTTTGGTTAGATCCTCAAATATATCACTCGCGATCAGTACAAGGGACGCCAACTGTCGCAAAGCACTACTTAAGGTGTTGTTTGTGACTGCTTCCAGCTCATAATCAGTAACCAGCGGCTGACCATCTTCACCATGCAAACTTAGCCGGCTGAGGAATTTAGGCTCCACCACACGCTGAACAAATGGCATTGTTACACCTTGCTAAGAGCTCATTCCGGCTCGTCTTCATGCCCATAACACACTAAACAATTAAATGCGCGCAAAATTATATTTTAACCCATTGTATAAAAATTTAGGCACACACCCGCCTCCTCTTACATCATGCATAAGCTACCATATTTAACCTCCATTGCTTTTGAAGTTCACGCCACAACTAAGCCGATGAGCGATACGCGGTGCCTGGTCATTGTGACCAATATTACCCTCTATACACATAAACACCGCGAGCTCGTACGCTGCCAGCAACGTATCCAGTTGGCAACACTCGAATACTCAGCATCTATTGGCTAATAGATTAGTTCCAGATTTATCACAGATGGCGTGAGGGCAGCACATATCAATGACGGTACCATGCACACATCATGTATCATGTGTGTTGTAAAGTTGAGTGTGCAGTAGGTTGTAGGTAGAGAGATACAAGTGAATGTGGATGATGCCTGGATTTTGTAGAACCTATGGCATAACTGGTATTGGTTAACAACTTTATGGTGTGTTTTAAAGCCCTGGAGTAAAATACAAGGACACGAATTTGCACTAATACCACTGACGTGTCGTCTTCGTTACCACAACGAATTATTTTGCTTCCATTTCACAAAAATAATACTTAACCTAAACGTATGTAATGGCTCAGGCAGAAGAGAGTTTTGAACAGGTATTATTAAATTACATTCTAATGTGAATATAACGAAACACTAGTCTAACTACTGTTATACTGCAAGTTATGTACACAATCATACCACCGTTATTGCTATTGTTTTGAAGACACCACACACAGAAATTTACAGTTCACAAGATAATGTAATTATGAACCACCGGGAGACAGTATTGTCACAAGTCATTTGAAAGCCCCAACCTTAAACGCAACCAATCCAAAGTGTAGGGAAGTTATGTTAACGGGCATAAAATATGTTTCTAAAAGAGTAACTTCAATTTGTAATGGTGGGTGTACTTTTGTGTAAATATTATTGATACATGTTCATACACTCATTTCACTTAACAGTTTGAAGAGGAAGAGACAGAGGCACCCCTTGGAGCAACTCTTTCAGGACGTAAACGACTTTTCTCCAAAGAGCTGAGATGTATGATGTTTGGATTTGGGGATGACCAGAATCCATACACAGAAAGTGTAGACCTGTTGGAAGATCTTGTGATTGAATTTATTACAGAAATGGTATGAAAAAAGTGAAGAGCTATATAACATTGTACCCAAATTATTGCAAAATTTATGAGTCCATCTTTCATTTGTACATACTTGACCCAACACAAGCAAAACACTCTCAAATCCTGAAGACTCAGTTGTGCCAGTAAGGAAATTTCTCATCACATGTAACACCCATTCCATACATGAATATAGGTCAGTGTGTTTCTACCAGACAGTGGAATAGGAGGTTATGGTATCATATTTTATCATTCAGAAAACTACTACTACAATAATATGCATACTTACTCATAATTAGTTGCATCTGAACATAGGTACATATTACACTGCCCACAACTTACACTTTGTATTAAGGCATAAAAGGTTAAATTTGCATGAAAGATGAAATTCATAATTAACATAACACATCTGTATTAACTAGTCTTGTCATTACCAGGTACACTGTAAATCAAATGCTGGTGTTTTTATTTAGACCCACAAGGCTATGGAGATTGGGCGAACAGGCAGGGTCCAGGTAGAGGACATCGTATTCCTTGTTCGCAAAGATGCTCGCAAGTATGCAAGAGTCAAAGATCTGCTCACCATGAATGAAGAACTGAAGAAAGCCAGGAAAGCATTTGATGAAGTTAAATATGCAGGAATTCCCAATTAATACAAATCATCTCATGTACAATATTTGTAATGTCTTCAGAATGTCTGCAACATTTATTTCAAATGTGATTTTTTGCCTTGGATAAAAAAATAAAATATTGCATTTTAATTTTTACAAAGTTTTATAATTCATCCTAAGTTAATTTCTTACATAAACAACTATAATGTGACACATGAAGGCACTTATCATGCAAGTCCATATTATCAATACAGTCCTCAGCTGCAGTATTTAAAACAAAGGCATTAAAAATCTAATACTTTCATTTTTATTACTTAACTGCTAATCTTTATTAACCATGTGTTGCACCAAAATAATGACACACATGCCCTGACCAGCTGGTTGGGCATTGTATTTTTTAAGTACTAAAATTATTGCACCTGAGTTAATACCCATCCATCAGCCCAATAGTACTGGAAGGTTTAAAATCCCCTATATCTGGACAATAACAGTTAAGTCTGAATATCTTTGATCAAATTCTCCACTGCTGTTCTGGCTGACAATATGACATCATTGATCCCAACACCATCGTATGATGCTCCAACAAGTGACAGAGGCAACTTATGGTTATTCACATAGGCTTTAATCCTTTCTACTCGTTCATGGTGTCCAACAACATACTGTGGAATGCAGTTATTTAACAAGGATACATTATGCGCTGCAGGTGCACTTGATATGTGAAGAATGGAATGCACATATTGCACTGCTGTATTTAAAAGTGTGTCTGGTGTAGGGTCTTCCCCAAAAAATTGTTCAAACCATCTCCCACCCATCATTACAGTCAAGACAGTATTGTTACCTTTTGGAAAACAGCAAGTATCAAACACAATTCCTAATATGGGAACACTCTCAGATGGCGGAACAAGAAGCCCAAATGCATCCTCTTTTAGCAGTTTACCTTGAAACTGGAGATTTACTACTGCAACCGTAACTGTGGGGATGGAAGATAGCTCTGCACCTAATTCTGGGTGTTGTTTAGCTATAAGAGGTGCCAACTGTTTTGCTGGTAGAGAAGAAATAACATGGTCACATTCAAAAACATTCCCCCTGAGTTTTACTGCAGCTTTTCCAGCCTGGAAGGCTATTTCCTCACAAGGAGTGCTAAGCAGAACATCAGCTTGCTGGTTTTTAATACTACTTGTCAGCGTTTCTGGTAGTAGCTCAAGGCCTCCATCCAATGACCAAACACTCCACTTTTCCTTTACAGCTCTCTTAAAGAGTTCACATTTAGTTTGAAATGCACTGCTTGACTGTCTTGTAATCATGTTAATAAGCATGCCTTTCACAACTGACCCATGAGCTTGTTCTGCTTCAAATAAAGACTTCATCAGAAACTTCACACTGATTTCTTTTGCATCTCCAGCACAGACACCACATACTAAAGTGGACACAGCATACTCAGCAATCTCCTTTCCTAAACGCCTCTCCACAAAGCCATAGATACTTTCATCCTCAAGTAACTTTTGCGGCGCTTTCAAGTCGTGAAGTAAAGCACTTATTAAGGGCTTTGTGAAAGGTGGTTGTGTAACAAAAACTGAACGAATTTTACTGGATGGCAGAGCATGTAATTCCTTATTCACATAAATGAGTCTATTTTGAGCCGCTGGATGATTTTGGGGAATGGGCACAACTTTACTGACCAGACCTAGATCTTCAATTAATGCCAAAGTGTTTTCTCCAGCCACGCCTTTTGGCCGCACAGTGCGAGGGCCATGCTCAAAGATGAATCCTGTAGGAGTCTTTGTTGTCTTTATCCAACCTCCAAGCCGACTGCTTGCTTCAATCAACCTAACATGCTTGAAGGACGACTTTTGCAAGTAGTGGACCGCTGATAAGCCACCTATTCCTCCGCCCAGTACCACGTACATAGTAATAAATAAAATTCTTACGAAGCTTTAAGGTTAAGGCTGACAAACAATGCGAGAAGTATAACACTGTGTACTCCACAAACGGCATCAACTTACAACGTCACATCTCCACTAAGAGTGTCACTTAGGCTACTGTAAGTTGCCATTCGCAAGAAATTATTAGTGTTTTCAAATGTCTGTGACCAAATTTTCACACACGCTAACAAATGACTATACTCTTTCATCCTGTGCTGCAATAGAAGTGATACCAACAATCTGTTACTGGTGGTTACTACCAACAGTTGAAGCTACACGTTTAATTGCATTCAGGGTATCTAGCATAGCGAATGTCATTCACTTTATTTTACTAATATTATTGGGCATTCCGAAATAACTATTTTTTGTCAGAGACACTGAAGTCCTCCCACAGTACATGTTCCCTACCAAGTTACCGTGCGCATGGTTTGTCAACAAAAATAAATAATTTCTAGTAATTTATTGTACGTGTGGTTTTTATTTAACGACGTTGTCAGTAACTAAGATTATACAGTATCGAATGGAGCGACAATTTTTTGGTTAATAACGAATGAGAAAATGTGTGAAAGGAAGCATTTCGAACACAATTTACCGCGAGTAGCAAATGACGGCCCGGAGGGACGTACCACGGCAGATGGTTTCTTGGGTCGACATCTACACTCAAAACCCCGCGAATAAAAGCATGACTGCCATCCACTCAATCGCAGCAAAATTGGTACATCAAATACCAGTATTCACGTTTTAAACAATCCAAAGCTCATTAACGTGTACACAAAAGCCTGCCATTTGACTCTATCCTGGACCAGCTGAATCACGTCCTCATGGGTTCTGCGATACTTTTAACATTATATCTAGAGCCGTCGAAAGTGCGTTCGTGCCCCGGCTGAACAAATTTTTCGACCCCCCAGCAAGACCGGTTCAGCTAAAAGTATCTACACTACATTGGAAATACTCCCATTAGCAGAATGCCGTGGGCTTGTTCTGAAACGGTTAGTTTGTAAATCAACAAATTATGAAACTACCGAGAAAGAAAAAAACATGTTCCATATTCGGACTTCGGTAATTGTGACCGGCGGCTACCCCTCCCCCCCCCCCAACCCCTCTTGTCGTAACTGATATCCACACCTGGCCTCTCAACTTCCCTCTTTCCTTCTAGTTTTCTAACATATATTTATATGGTCGTGATCTCCCCCTTACATAGTGTATTCTACAGTAGAGTCAACTCATCCACCTTGCCTTGATTACCTTCATATTTTAAGAGTACAAGCTATAAAGCTTTTCATTAAGTTGTAATTTTTTCCCATCTTCACATAATTACCCATGTCCTTGCTTGATCCAAATATTTCAACAATATTTTTTTCTTTTCTGAAATATCTGCACTCCACATTCTTCTTTTTGGATAAACAAATGAATTATTTTATAGCCTTCATTTTCATTTCCTGTATTTTCTAGTAACATATTAGGTCATTTATGTTGTTTTGTTCAGCATTCCCAAAAGGAAATATGAACACATAGGTGCTTAGTTTTTTGTTGATTTATTTCTATACTAGTCTCCTCACTAGTGCCTAATGAAATGGAAATAAAAACTTGGGGCAAAAACATGAACTGTTCATCTTCAGAAAATTTGATCCTTACATGTCTTAGCTGTGTAGTATCAAGTGGCATAAGAAACTATGGAATCCTGATGAACCAGGACAGTTCACATATGCAGCATCAGTTCATGAATTCTACATCCCTGGTACACCCACAAAGGCCCAGCATAGGCCTGCATGGAGTTCTTCACATACAAACTGACATAAATCATCTTATGATGTCTCTATAGAAATATATTTTGATTACTGACACCAGAACACAATACTTCAGTACAGTATGTACAAATACCTGTGTTGAACCAGACAAATACATAAAAGGCTGAATTCTGTCTCTTGTACATGAGAGATTTACAAAACTGGTTTTAGGGCAGCAGAATGGACTGCAAGTATCAAAGATCAAAGCATTATGTCTTCTTGGACTTACCTTGACATTTCCATATTCATTTATCACAAACATACCATAACACGTATTTTCCTCTTAGCACTAACGCTGGTTCACATTTTGTATTGACATTAAAGAGACTTTATATTTGAGTCTTCTGGGGTGGTATGCTGTGTCAACTGCTAACATCTGAGAACACACGACTCTTCATCAACACAATCAGAAACTCAAAACTTGCAAATACAGAAGAATATGTGGCATGACCGAATAGTTTCTGGACTGACTGTGAAATGACAGTACTGCTGCTAGGACAAACTTTACACCACTAGATGCAGAACACAGCCTGCTGCTGAGTCTTTTCCTGCTTGAAATAAGGCTGTAACATGTGTGATTGTTGAGTAATTTCATGTGCAGCACTAATCTGTTGTTTCATTTACACTTTTGGCATACAAAGAAATGTGATTAATGTTCAGAAACTATTGCTCCATATAAAACATTGCCTATTCCTGATATATTTTGTACAAAATGTTTAATAAAACCAATAGGAAAACAATCTATTTGGCAAAAGCTACATTTTAAATAAGGCAGAGATCATAATTTCTTTCCAGCACTTCAGGTTAATGTTGTTTTGACATACTTAAACAACAACACATCTGAAAATGATTAATTAGATCATTGTATTTAACCTCCCTGATTGTGATTCCCGTGCATACTAATGTATTTACTCTTAATTCAACTGTGATCTCATTACTGGCTTTCAAATACATTTTCTGTACTATTCTCTATATGAGAGCTGCACTTTAATATAACCAACATATTCTAACTACACATAAAAATACCAAAACTGGGAAAGTCAATAAATAAAAGGTGATAATACTTTCTGCCATATTCAAGGAACACAATAACAATAAACTTGTCTCACAGAAACAATATATCAACATCTTGACTGCAGAATAAAATTAAAACCCAGTCACATTTTATTAAACTTTACTCTGTGTATATCAAATACATTACTTCTGAAACTGTCAGACTAAATTTTTTAATCTTAGCTGATTGCGTGCTGAGATCACACTGAACGGGAAAGTAATTCTACTCCCAAATTTTGCTTCATTGTAAAATCCTCCATTTTGGTGTATACTGAATTTCATTTTTATGATAGTTAATAAGCATATTTACGTACACCACAGTACAAGCTTACTGTAACACAACTTATCCTTATCATACTGTACTATAAAAAATAGTTAAGATATTTATTTCCTTTTTTAACCTGTCTCATTATTCTTTACTTACAGTATTTTAACCTTTTAAAGACAAAGCGAAGACTGCTTTAGTTAAAGACCTAATTCGTACCTCGCAGTAAACACTTTTCATCTCGGTTATAAAAACCAATCAGTTTAAGGTGTAAGTGGCACAAGTTGCTGTTTGTTCTCAGATAAATACAAAACACATAAATACAGTGTGGGCAGAGCATACAGTTGTTGAATGTTAAACTGGCGGTGCATCACGTAACCGGTAGGCTTTAAAAGGTTAACAGGTATAAAGACAACCCTTTTGTAAGCAGTGACACATATTCTTATTGAACCTTGAAACCTCTTAGACCCTTGAAAATGAAGGCACTGTATTCCTTTGAAATGTTGGGAACTGATTACCCAGTGATGTAGAATCACATCCCAGAAGAATGGAGTCCTCACAGTTAAATATTCATTTAAAGAAATGTTGGATACCTGTTGTTTATCACTAGAAATGCAGAGCTGCCATGTGTTGTGAAGGTTTCTCATCACCACACAGTTTGCCAACTGATACATGATCATCCTCAGTGACAAACATAATTACTGAAACAGTAAGTGCTTATAGAACTTAACACATACACACACATGCACAAAATTCTCCCTCCATTACAGATCAGGTAAGCTTGGCATGTTCTGATGCAGAATAAATCTTGAATTAACCCTTAGGCGACTAATGTCATATATATATGGAGCACCCATTCTTGATGTTTCTAGATCACACACGATGACGCAGCACAGTCGGTAGGGCTCCTCTGGACGAGTGATCAGCTCGTCGCAGAGACCTCTACCTGACAACACACGACACTCACAACAGACAAATATCCATGCCCCCGGTGGGATTCGAACCCAAG
>Ga0268261_10004473_pt1 | contig 10484 bp, 7 predicted proteins | sample TergutNc150P1_FD_190353 | JGI IMG/M metagenome (GOLD analysis project Ga0268261, IMG submission 190353) | Nasutitermes corniger P1 segment gut microbial community from laboratory colony in Florida, USA - Nc150 P1 (SPAdes) (version 2) | ecosystem: Host-associated > Arthropoda: Insects > Digestive...
TAACGTGGAGAAAATGGTGAGCTAATAATGCCAGCAAATAGCAGATGGGATTTAATTCAGCGTTTAAAGGGTTAAAATTGTTAAAAACCCCGGTAACGGGCGTTTAAACAATTTAAATGACCCCGTCCTTAATGTGTTAAATAGGCAAGGAAACTGCAGAATACGTGTTTTATTACTAAAACAGTAATATCAGATGTGCTTAGAAATTGTGACTACGGTCATCGATCTGCTTGTGCCATACTTGATGCAGTGCTTTCGTCACTAAATAATATTGACAACTTCTTAACTGGGAAGGAAGATTGAAATTTAATTGAAATGTTTAGGTAGTAGAATATATAAAATAAACGATATTATATTGATAGCTTTGGTTGAGCCTTATGGAAAACAAACTTTTCTACGTGCTTTTATTAATATAGATTTGTTATTTTCCAATACATCCCTCCCATCTTTTAAGACATACAAATATATACTTTGTTGAACTTTAGGGATTAAATGTATCTTGACATTATTCCATTATAAAAGAATTGCCGTTTTGTTACGTTTATAAAGAATTACAGTTTTATCCGCAGATGCGGATACCACTTTGTTCATTCGCGCAGGGCCCTCCCAGTACTACTGTTACTGCTGCTGCTACTAATACTACTACTACTACTACTAATACCACTACCACCACCACCATTACCACCACCACCACAACAACTACTACTACTACTACTACCATTACTACTACTACTACCACCATTACTACTACTACTACTACTACTACCACTACTAATACTACTACTAATACTAATACTACTACTACCGCCGCCAGTGCACCTTGTGTTATGGTAGGTGGTCACGAACATTCCAGAAGAGCGTGCTACGCTCATCTTTAACGTAAAAGAGGTCACACAGTAGGAGGCGGTCATGACCCATATACGGTACTATTTGTCTGGTAGGAGCGAGGAAAACAAGCGCAGATTTTGTTCAGTATAAACACCCTTCTTGGCCATAATTTAAACATCGACCTGCCGGATATTGATATGTGTACCGCGTGATGATGAACTTGGGCTTCCTTTGTTAGTCGTCTGTCTCGTGTCACTCCAGCTGTTCGCTCGGCGCTGATATGTTCCCTGTTCGCAAACAAAGCAACAGGCGGTAGCGTCGGCGTGCCTCGGGCGTCCCGACGGGTGCGTCGTCAGTCGGAGATATGCAGCGTCGCGGTGCGGTGCGCGATGTGGGTCAGTGAATATGTCTCACTTTAAGGATTACAAGTTCTTCCGCAGTTTCAGCGCCAAGGTTGAAGGATGGCCACTGAGGAAGGCGGAGCAGCTCTGGAGGCGTCTGCGAGAGCGCAAGATAGCAGGTACGGGCTTCGATCCTGGTCGGCTTTTGTCCTTCGAACAGTGGATTGATTCTTGGGTTATTTAACAACAGTTTTTATCGGCATAGGTGATGAAGAGTAGGGGTATGACTGTGTTTGCTCCTTGGTTTATTTAACGGCTCTTTTTCAACTTTGTAGATTAAGACTGGAATTGGTGGGTGACTACCTTTTTTTGTGTCTGTATTAAAACGCTGTATTAACTAAATAGATTACATACGCGAAATGACGGGGTGGTTGTGTTGCAGCTTGTTGTGTGTAACAACTGTAGCGTCTAGTACCTGCATGGTAGTGAATTATCAACTCTGAAGGGAATGACAGCGACAGGGACCCATTCTATCCGTTTGATAGATGTCAATCCAGGGGCGGCGTCACTGAAGCCCAAGTAAACTAAACAGGCCGCTGCCGCAATCTCCGATATCCTGATATGTAAATTTACGTGAAGCAGAATGCGATTTAGAGGATCGATTTGTGCTTCGAAGGTTCAAGGTCCTGGCCCAGTATTTACCTTGGGACTGAGGAAAAACACGAAATCCCATGTCAGGAATAAAGCCATGGACTCTCTTGAATACGAAACAGGCGCTGTTACTGTTTCCTTGGACCGCTGGTGATGAGTGAACTCCCCTTTGTAGTACACAGAGTTTCCAGGTATTTTGCTCGTATTTTAACATGATACGTAGGTAGTAGTGTGTGTTGTATACAAAATTGTTCAAAGATCTGCTGAACTCTACATACACACCGCATCCGCAGTAACATGAAAATCTCTCCTATTTCATTAAGCACATCCGTAACTTAGGAAAGTGAAACGTCATTAAATTCTGGCGTAAATGTCACGCATGCGCGGTTTCTCGGATGTTACGCCGTGTGGACTGATAGTTACCGAGCTTTCGGAGGAGCGTAGTGTCACCATCTTCAGAGTGCAGTAAAGCAAGGCTTTTCATGGAATGGCACTGTACTTCTCTGTAATGTCGGTAACTACGTGGTATTTGCTATTCGACTGCTAGTAACATTCAGACGGACTTGAATCAACTAACGTTACAGATTTTTGTTTTGTGTGACATTTGTTTTTGTAAGATGAGCTTTTCTGAAGTTAACTTAGTGTCAATTAAAGCGTGTAATGGGCTGATGGTGACCCAAAAATTTCTGTCGGTAGCTTCTAGTGAGAACATACACTACCACTTGGATCAAAATGATTAGATTCTTGTATACGTATAGGTAAAGCATAAGCACAGATAGAGATAACCTTTCTGTTAGTTATGCACATCGTGCACTAAAGTGCAGGGCACGCGTAATAATGGTATTATATTCTATCGCATTGTATCCTTAAAAACTATCTTATCATTCTGCGAGAAGAAAGAAAATAATATTTCAGACATTTGAGTACAAATTGGTGAGGACAACGTTGTGTATTCATTAAAAATGCATTGAGAGACAACTGCAGTGATGCGGGTCTAGAGAGAATAGATAGAAGGGACAAAGATACCAAAGGGTCATTAAAAGTTGTATTTAAAGGAACTACACCAATGGAAAGGACCAGAATTTGGTGTTCAAATGAATCAACCAACTAGATGCAGCAATTGGTGCATCTAGTTTGTAGATTCATTTGAATGCGTGAAGATGCACGGACCTACAAACCCAGAATTTGGTGGTTGGTATCTGAAACTTGGAAAAGTATAAAATGAAAGATTATGGTACAGTAGAAGAGACTGCATAATGTGTGGAAAAATAGAAAGAGGAGGAGGTAGAAGATGATCTATGCCGACAATAATAGTAAGATACGCACTAATATCATACAAGAACATTTTGCATACCGAGGAGCTTCATAGTATCTTCTGTCCCTCTACGCAACGTCGATGTCGACAGCTTAAATTGTGTTCGTAGGGGAGACAGCAAATAAATGTATTGGAAGTTGAAAACTTATTCCAAGGAGCCTCTTGAGAAATCAGAGTAGATGTGGGAACGTTGGCAAGGAGTACTTAGAAAAGCGTTTTCGAGGGGGATGGAATATCTTTGAAGGAAATGAACAACCGCCTGTTGCTGCGTGCTGGAGCACAACTGTTTTTTTTTTCTAGTCCAAGAAATGCACCGTCATTAATTGAATACAAAGAATCAGTTCCGTGTTCATACTCGGTTGCCACGGGGTCAGATGAATCCAGTTCACTCCACCGCACTCTGTGCCTTAAGGTCAGATTTGTAATTGCTTCGTTCATCGCGTAACCCAATCTGTTTCGGTGTTCAGCCTGTCTCTCTAAGGGTAAATTAAATAGAAATTTAAGATTTCACTGCGATTTACGTGATGAAGGTCTTTTGGGATATCGTGCATGCGACAACGAAGTTGGTATTCAACGTTTCGCCTACCGTTTCTGCCTTCATCAGCGGAAGTTGATTTTACTTTCATTTTTACATGGTTGATCACCCGAGAAGACTTCCTGACATGAGTTTTTGTGTTCTTCCTCTACTGTCTGGAGATTCAATTTTATGTGTGGCAGTAATTCTTTCCAGCTTAAAAGTAAAGGTAAAATTTACCTTAGAGCAGGCCACGAAGGCCTAGAGGGGGAGGAGAGGCATGTCTCTACTCTTTAACTTCGGCGCTGGATTGGGGGGGGGGTGGTCAGCGCCACGCCCCAGCCGCTTTACCCCCGGAAAAGACCCGGTGCTCATTGTATAGGAGGTTGGTTGGGCCCCAGGGCCGGTCTGGACGTGTGCGGAATATCTCGCCCCCACCGAGATTCGATACCCGGACTGCCCAGCCCGTAGCGAGTCGCTATACTGCCTTCCAGCCTAAGTGGGACTGTATTCCTTGTGGTATATGTCTTGCCCCATCTCGTAATACAAGCACCGTTTACCCGCCGCCTGCATGCCCGTTATGTTGCAAGTCGAGGGATGGATGTCTCCGCGGGGAAATGACGGACAGGAAGATGTACCTTTGGGCTTGTAAGATATAAACATTGTATGAAAAAACCTACTCGCCGACATTAAACTATTCTCATACATATATCCTGTGACCGTTCCACTAGGCGGACCCTTATTCGAAACCTTTCAACAACGTCGGGAATATTAGACGCTAAAGCATATATTCTTGGTGTTATCTCGTCTTAACATCGGGCCATTTCTCTCATATATGCCTGTCATGATTGATGACTGTGTAGGGCCTACAGTGTAATAACATCCTGGGTAGCTCCTTCATTATAGTGATTAGGCTAGGGAAAATGAGGATTCGATTCCCAGTAGAGGCAGAAATTGTTCTTCCCTTACAGTGTCCAGAGCGGATCTGACGTCCACCTCGAATTCACAGACAGCGACCAGGGTGTCTAGTTTTCCATTCTCCTCCATCTAGTGGGGAGACTGACGAAAGATACGTGTAACTGTAATTCGGTCGTCCGTAAGCCACCATGGCATCATGCTGGTGTGGACGGCGGAACTGCCTTGACTGTTGGCGAAAGCTGTATTGTTTTATTTCTGTGGTGGGGCTTGGCCAGCGAGCCCCGTTATACGTCATTTCGTTTTTGGGCGCTTTCGCAAAATTTGCGAAAAGCGATTATTAGGTTCGTCATTTCTGTCTGTCCTTCCGTCTGTCCGCATGGAGCAACTCGGCTCCCAATGGACGGATTGTGAATACTATTAAAACTAACTTTCGTGCACTATATTGTGTATATTAAATCAGACACTAGTTGTCACTCCTACGCATTTCGGCAGCCACTGATGCCATCTTCAGGAGGTTCAGTCTTACTGTTTTTCTTCTTAACACATCCGAATGGTGATCCATTCGGATGTGTTAGGAAGAAACAACAGTAAGACTGAACTTCCTGAAGATGGCATCAGTGGCTGCCGAAACGCGTAGGAGTGAAAACTAGTGTATGATTTAATATACACAATATAGTGCACGAAAGTTAGTTTTAATAACTAGAATTATTGAACATGGTGCACGGTTTGTACGATATCAAGGCTTGCCATGAAGTTTGATATTTGGGGATTTTTCGATCATCTGTTGATAGAATTCAAGTTTGATTAAAATATGACAAGAATAACGGGTACTTTACATGATGACCTATGTAAGTTTACGATGGCCCGGTGAATTCTTCTCTGAATGAGTTTAAACAAAAGTTGTAAGGAAAATCAAAACACACATTTTATGTTCAGTAACGTTTCGTCCGAAAATCATGCAGCTAATGAGACAATGTGGAAAGATATGGTAGAGCCAGACAGGCCACAGATCACAATGTAATACGGCGCAGAGAAGGTGCGATTTGCATGGCGTTTAATGAAGACAATGCACACACGCACATTCAAGATATATAATGCTTACTGCTTTTCCACGGCAACAATGGTTACGTGAACGCGCCTCACTGTTACGTTATACATACCTTTCCGGTGATGTCATTTGCGACTCAGAACATGTGGGCTCACGTTGCCACTGTTACCGCGATGCCAGTGAACGAAATGGGCGCATTAGGTTATTGTTTTGATTTACGCTTGTCACGTGTACAAAACACGGCGGACTATGGAAGTCCGCTGCAGACTGTCCAGACTGACTCGTTGAAACAATCCTTTTTTTGGGGGCGAAGCTAACTGTTATTTAGCTGCTCAAGATGTTCGGAATTTGTGTGTACTCATGAAGTACCAAGTGGTCACAATTTGATTTCCGCAATGGAGCGGATCCAGTTTTCTTGCAAGGCGGAAAATGAAACGTGTTTTCATTTCCCTACAATTTTGTCTATACTCATGAGTGTACCTGTAACCACAGTATTCCCGCGTATTGTAATTGCTTGCCTTTGATGTGCCTTGGTGAGGTTTTACGTTCGGTTGCGAACATTACCCAGTTGATCATACCTGCCCCATAATGCTTATGACCTTTATCGGAATTTGATTCTGTTAACGTAACATTCCGCTGTGGAATGCGAATTGGTTACTCTTGAGCAGACGAATCTGAAATCAACAGGGTGACAGCGGTGACAGGGTGCAGCAATGCGATGATGCGAGATGTTGATAGGAATGACAGACACACAGGAATACAGCCAAACACACTGCGACTGTAAGCCATGATTGGATATATAATTTCGAATAGCATATGCGTGTGGACCAAGATATCGTCCAGAGAAAATGATATGGGATCTCCTCACATGAATTTGGACTAGGAAACTATGGGGTTGCAAAAGTAAAGTTGTCCCTGTGCTTAATTAGGCGCCGTGCGGTAAAGCATGTGAGGGAATGCAGTTCACTCCCCGTCTGCTTTACGCCTCGGTACCCTTTGAATAGGCGGATTGATCAGACAGCTCGTCTCTGCACTGTAGAGAAGAGGAAAACGAACACGTACTCGAGTGTAATATTTGCACACAATGTAGAGGTACGTGCCATGTAAGAGTTTTGTGAGTTACTGTATCATTAGTAATGTTAAGTTTCTCCAAAAGTTTTGTCTATTGACAAAAAAAAAATTAAGTTTGGCGTTTTAACATGCAACTATAAAATCAATCACAAAAACCAAAAGCGAGAAAATGCATTATTTTGGGGGAGAAACTGAAATTAATCTCCTACTTGTTTTGGCCCATCTGGGCCATTGTGATTTGGCTCCTTGATAATGGCCTGGGCCGAAACACGTAGGGGATTAATTAAAACGATGAGGGGTTCCTATTTAAAAAGCGTTTTTTTAATTTTTGTGACTGAATAAAGAAATACTCGGTGGTGTGCAACGTAACAGGCTAAACTAGAACAAATTCTGATGTGTAATGTAACACAGTTGATAATTATGCTAGGATGTTAACATGTCGGGCTAAGTGAATTTATATATTCAGGAGTGTTTTGTTTGGATGGATGTTATGTCTAACAGATGTTGTTCCATAAAAGGCCTGGAAGTTTCTTGACTAGCCGAACAGCTACTAGTTTTTAATGATGATTCTACTCCATGGAGTTCGTAGCAACAATTAGGATCGCTTCTGAATGCGTTCGTATGCATGCGTCGTGCAATGGATATTGCGAGCCATAATGAAAATGAGAGAAGTAACTTGTTTCATGTACGATCGATATCTGTAACCGAGTACTGCGGGGTCTCAGCCCGTCACTCTTCTGGGATGTCATTACAAAGCTCGTATTCGCCGAACTGGCTTACAGATTCCCGAAGCTTTTGTGTAGTTAGCAGTGCTGATTCATTTAGGGACGCGTAGAACTTCCATACGAGTGCTGTTCACAGTAGAACAAACAGTTGAGTACTCAAGCCTCTATTGTACTGCAAATTCATGCGTCGTGTTAAGGCAGTAACTAAACTGCGTACGTGATTGTTTTGTATGGGGATATTCCCGTTTCCATGCGTTTCTCATTCTCGTGTTCCATAAGTGTTTCTTATGCAAGCTTATGCTTGCAGTTTTACTCGGTATTTTGCTTTACCTGGCGTAAGTTTTGTATGATCTAACATTTAGGCCTATGTATAGGATCCATAATAGGATACAGTTTATGATGGACTGTCTGTATATACTTAAATAATGGAATAAACAAATACAATGTTAGTATTATTATGAACCTACTACAGCTGTTTGTACCATCCTGTTGCAAGTTTCTATTGTACTTATGGAAATGAAGACACGGCGAGTCATCCGTACCTGTAACAGTGGTGTGCATGTGCTCCTTCCTATAGCGTTATGTGCGTGTTTCCATGTGTCCCACGTGTTTTGAATCCTGGATAGGTACTGTGCCAGCCAAGGGTAGAACAAAAGGTGCTACTATGGGTTTCTGATTTTTTTTTGTCAGTTCAGTTAGGTTCTGTAGTATAAATGGTGTATTTATTCTTTGCACTAATTGCGTATTTGGATTATGAACATTGTGCCTTTTTTTCTGAGACTTACTGTAGTCTCAGGTGACATTTTTCATTTTGGGGCTAAATTACTTTGAAGGTTTTGAGGCCAATGAGACCTGCCGTTTGGTAGATGTACCGTACTGCTGGCCTGTGATCTTTCTTTGCTTGGAAGAATATGTAAAATCCTTCACATTCGTCTTCAGTTAACTAACTAACTGATGATTAAATACATAATAACTAGCTCACTAAATAATAGCACAGAGCAGATTTATCGAAAAATTTATAGTCGCTAAAATGGTTAAGAAAGCCATTGCCTTGTGCAAAAATTGCAGTCTTTTTACCATGTTCATAGCAGTTTGCCAGTAGACCCCAGTCCTAAGCTAGAGGGGTCCAATTCTTATCTCGTGTATCATTTTTGTAAGATCCATTTAATATTATGTTCCCACATACCTCGCGTGTTCTCTGACCTTCATGTATCTTTATCTAATATCCATCCCTTATCATCCTTGCTGTGGTGTCCCTCACATTATTTGACGAAGAGTACAAAATACGAACCCGACGTTTTCCATGTTTTTCTTAGGCGCAGATATTCCGGTTAATTAATGAAACTGCCATGGAACGCAACTATATTTATTGTGTAACAACATCCTGTTAACAATAAGCTGCATTTTTCGGCCCAAGAGGGCCCTCTTCAGGCTTCTTATAAAAATATAAAAGGAAGTGAAATAGGTTATAATTAAATTTGTGTTTTTAGTGTGATTCGTGATTCAGTTACAATTGGTGATTGTATTCAAAACTTTTCTTTATTGTAACTAATATTTTATTGTGTTGTTTAGTATGTTAAACAAATTCCTCTTCCAAATATTTTAGTCTTTCTAAACATCGTATGAGAACTAAAAATATTTGCTCAAATTATTAAGGTAAAAACGGATAAAACTGTTCCAGTTTGCTTTTCGTAATTATTTGGATTCTGGATTGTAATGTTAACTTCCATTTATTACTCCTCTTTCCCGCCTGTGAATTGGTGGCGTTAAAGAAGTCCTTTTGTATTTTTAATGAGGCAAACAGTGTATACTGCTTTTGCAACTTAATTTTAAAACTTGTGTTAACGTTTTGTTTTGGATAAGGAGACTTTTATTTGTTGTAACAATTGTCCTGGTTTTGTGTTTACTTGTTTGCTAGTGCGCACTGAACTTAGAACTTTCTGCACCTTGTTTTCAGACACTCTCAGTCCATGTTCTTCCCTTGATGTGAGAAAATTCTTAGTACTGTGAATCGTCTGGGTAGTGGTTACCGTCATTTCAAGAGGAAGATATGCATACTATCCATGTTTTACTTCGAAGATGGAGGGGGCATATTCCTCCGAAGTGTTGGTTACGCCTAGCAGAGTACACGGCGTCGTAACCGAAAAGAACACAATACTTATCGATACCATTTTGATAACCTTATCTCTCTTATGAATTATTATCAGTATTTTACTGTTTTGACGTGCTGATAGTTCCTGATAGAAAGTTACAGTATAATAAAGTGTTCTTGTACTATACAATTCAACAGTCAATTGAAAGATCTAATGTTTGCCAGAGCTCGTGTGTTGGATGCATATTACATCAGCCCGCACGTAGCAAGTTACCCTTGTCTCGGTATTTTGGTCCGTTTGTTTGGATAACCCTGTGGGAAGATGGCGCGGAAGCAAGGCGGTGAAAGACAGGGGACATCGTGCTTATAGTTCCGAACCTTCTGATTGAGTTGCATTGGACACGCTTGTGCTTAAATTGTGATTTATTGAAATATTTTGGATGTGCTTACTCGAACTTTTGGGGGATACTGGTCGTGCCGCGCATATTAAGGAAGAACAGTTTCCGTTTTGGGTCCGCGTGTTTCAATACCGTAATTACTGCAAGATTTCTATTAAATTTAGTATTGAACCAAAACTCTGTGTTTCAGTCCAACACACAGCCTTATTATGTTTAACAGTTATATTACCATACAAGCTTCTATGTAATAAATTTTTGCGCATAATGAAATTATACCATGTACCGAAGTATATAATACTTATAAAAAGTACACGATGTGAAATATTTAATTGATGTTGAATGTCTATTCCGAAATACGTTCGATTAATTTAATTATGGTTGGGATTGACATAATATAGTGGCCGCGCGGTCTAAGGCGTAGGTCTGCGGCCGCTCGCCTGCTGAGATCGTGGGTTCCAATCCCACCGGGGGCATGGATGTTTGTCTGTTGTGAGTGTTGTGTGTTGTCAGGTAGAGGTCTCTGCGACGAGCTGATCACTCGTCCAGAGGAGTCCTACCGACTGTGGTGCGTCGTTGTGTGTGA
>Ga0268261_10004475_pt1 | contig 10481 bp, 9 predicted proteins | sample TergutNc150P1_FD_190353 | JGI IMG/M metagenome (GOLD analysis project Ga0268261, IMG submission 190353) | Nasutitermes corniger P1 segment gut microbial community from laboratory colony in Florida, USA - Nc150 P1 (SPAdes) (version 2) | ecosystem: Host-associated > Arthropoda: Insects > Digestive...
GTGTGTGTGTGTGTGTGTGTGTATATATATATATATATATATATATATATATATATATATAGAGTTAAAAAGGTAATGTGGAGGTATATTAATTATATACTAATGGTAATAAATAACAGAGTGTACTGTGTACATATTAAAATAGGAGCAGTGTAGGCCACTTTAAAGACACCCTGTATGTATTGGTTTCATTGTTTTCAGCAGTAATTTTTTGGGACGTGGATATTTGCTTGAAGAATATGAAGGTCATTTAAGATGTTCCGTGTCCTGTATCTGAAAATCTGAAATGATGATAATATTTTTATTATGTTAAATTTGCAATTGCAAGAATTTAATTAGAGTGAAGTAGTGGCAAGATGTACAACATGAAAACAATACCAGTAGACTTCATCATTAAAAGTTGGTAAAGAGTCCTGTTTATACTAGCATGTAGAGAGCACAGCTTTCACAATGAAACAAATAATAGAAAACTAATGGTAAGTTCTGCATTGGGAAGAGATTTAGCAGTAAGAGGAACATGGTATCAACATAAGGACATTCACAATGTCACCCGATTGACAACAAAATAAGTAACCAGATAGATCACGTACTGGTTGATAGAAGACACACTGCACAAATGTTTATGATGTCAGAATTATGAGAGGTGTTGAAACAGCATGAGACCATTTTTTTGGTCAGGGCCAAAATTAGATTGAAAATTACGGGAAGTGAGAAGACTAAGAAAACCGAAATAGAGAAGTGGGATATTGGTAAAGTAAATAAGAAACAAGTAAAAGAAGAATTCGTAAAGGAGGTAACAGCAATGTACAAAATACTCAAGTAGAAGAGGTGGAAGATATAAATGAAATATGGATCAAAATAACAAAACAAGGAATAAATGAGGAAGCTGGAAAAATAATAGAAAAAGGAGAAAGACCGCAAAGAAATAGTTGGTTTGTCAAAGAATGTCAAATAATATTAGAAGGTAAAAAGAGAGCTTACAATAAAATGATTAACTGAAATACCAGACAGAATGAACAAGAATATAAGGGTACAAGTAAAGAAGCACATAATATATTTAGACAAAATAGAGAGTATTGTTTAAATCAAAGCTGGAGCAAATGAAAATTGCCTATAATAACAATAATGCAAAAAAATGTTACCAAAAAGTGGATAGTATAGTAATAGGATTCAAACCACGAATGTTACTGATAAGAGAGAAGGCAGGTAACGTAGTAAGCAACAAAAAGAATGCCCTGCAAAGGTGGTCTGAAAATTTGAGAAGCATTTCGAACTCCAGGTGGAACAGACTGAGATTGGAGAAGAGTGGACAATGTTTTATTTATTTGTTCAAACTTATTTCCATACATCCCGTTCAGGTACATACCATGGGAATGGAAAGAGTCACATTCATTATACATCCTCAGGCAGTTACAATTTGATACAACTAATAGCAGGTTGGAAAGAGTACATAAAAACCACAGTTACAACTTGCATAATTTAACATTGTATACAGAATATTAAAATATTGCATAAAGTAATAAAATAAATTGGATTAATAGGATTAAAATCACAGTCAGTTTACATGTCTTTGTAATCAGTATGTGTGTACAAACCGCAGAACCATATGTTGAACCACCAAATAATGTAGACATATGGATGACAATAAGTAAATTGAAACATGGAAAAGGAACTGGACATGATCAAATCATGGCCGTGTTTATTACAGGAAGGAAAAGAGCTCAAGAAGGTCATTCGTGTCCAAATTAAGTACAGTGTGTTTTGTAATCCGAACGTTACAAGATATAATGTCTACTGAAACTTTAAGAATGGTTTATTTTGCATACGTACATTCAGTTATAAGTTACGGAATAATTTTTGAGGGAAATAAACCATACAGTGAGAGGATGTTCAAAATTCAAAAAAGGGTGATCAGAATTATCACAAATTCAAGAATGAGAGACTCATGTATGGAACTGTTTCAAAGATTAGAAATATTACCCTTATACTCACAATATATTTTCTCTCTATCAATATTCGTGATGAAAAACAAACATGTATATGATACAAATAATCAGATCCACAGTGTCCACACATGATTTAAAACCAATTTACATCTACCTATAGCTAATTTAACAAAGTTCCAAAAGGGAGGGTACTACTCAGGAATCAAAATTTTTAACAACCTTTCTCATGATATCAAAGACTTAGCTAACAAGATAACACTATTTCGGAATGCCTTCAAGAGGTTTTTACCCCACAAATTCCTTTTATAATAGTGAAGAATATTTTAATTATCAGAGATAATTTAGAAAACTGGTAGAAAATTGAAAGCACATTACTTCCACTAGATATCTTGATGTTGCTGGTTTTAGATGTTTTATTAATTGTATTTTATTATTTATTATTAAGAGTCTTCACTGTGTATTTGTTGTTATGTAGTGTGTATGTGACTATGTCTCTATCTATAGGATTGTATCCTAACTTGGATTTATGGAATGCAAATACATTACATTACATGGACTCATTTAAAAATACAGGAGGTAGGGATCAAACCACAGGGGTTGAAATATGGCACAATATGTCCAATTAATAAGAAGGAGACAAGATGATGTGCAATAATTACAGAGTAGTCACATTGCTATGTATAATATTAAAAATTCTGGCAAATATTTTATATGTAAAATTAGTACCTTATGCTGAGGAAATAATAGAATACCAAGGAGTCTTTCAAAGGGCAAGATCAAATTTTGATCATATTTTTACTATGAGACAAATGCTGAAAAGTGATGGGAACAAAATAAAGATGTACATCACCTACTGAATTTCAAGCAGCATATGACAATGAATGGAGGAAGAAAATACGGAGCGAAATGCATAAACTAAGTTTCCCCACCCCCACCCCCCAAAAATAGTTAATTTGTGCAGAATTTTAAATAATGAAATACATGTTATGATTAAAATTGGTTAATTTTTATCCTCTGAATTTAAAGTTAACAAAGTTGTGAGACAAGGAGATGCAATTGCTCCGCTGCTGTTTAATGGAGTGTTGGAATGTGCTATTACAGGATCTAAGTAGAAACAAGGGCATCCGTATTTGGCAAATGCAGTCAAATTATGGCACATGTTGATAATGTGGTTATTATGGGAAGAAGATTACACGATGTCAAATAAGTATTTACATCACTGATCAAACAAACAAATAAGATGGGATCAAAAATAAATTTAAAAAAAGACAAAATTTATGATAGTATGATGAAAGCCTTAACAATGAAAATGGGTATGTAAAACTTGGTACATATAAGTTTGAAATAGTGAAAGACTATACATATCTTGGCACAATTCTAACAAAATTGAATTAAGAGAATGAAAAAAGCATTACAAATGCAAATAGAGCATATTATGCATGTCTGCCTCTTCTAAAGAGCCAAAGAGTACTCAGCGAGAGAGAGAGATGGAGAGAGAAAAAAATCTGTAATACCTTAATAAGACCAATGGCAACATATGAAACAGAATCTTGGACATTAATTGAAGATATTGCTCAACAGCCAGCTGCTTTTGAAAGAAAAGTTTTAAGAAGAATGTTTGGGGTAATTAAATTAATGGAAGTTGGAGACAGTGATATAATGAAGAATTATTGCGGCTGTTTGGAGGTATACTTTCATTCGTCAGAATAAGCCTGCTGATGAGGATTGGTCATATTAACAAAATGGATAGTACAAGAAAATTAAGTCGATTATTTAACAATAGTCGTCAGGGAAGTCAACTAATTGGATGACCAAAAAACAGATGGTGGAACTGTGTACAAACATATATATTACTAAATGAAAAATTACAGACTGGAAAGAGAGGTTAAGAAACAGAGGAGACTGGTAGAAGTCCATACAACAAGATGTAAATAGGACTTCTTTATTATTGTAAAAGTTGCTAGTATGTAATTAGTCTAGTTTATTGGATAATTAATCATATGTGTATAGTTAACTGAATTTATGTAGTCCTGGTAAAATGTTTATATCTGGTGGTAATTTGTAACAGCTATATCTGTAGTACCTTACATTAAAATATTGTATTCTATTACCTTCTGTTAGTGCATTGCTATTATATTATTTATAAATTTACTTTATTGTGTACATGACTTTCTGCATATTGACATGTCGAATGTTACCATGTAACTGTATGGACGTAAATAAATTCAATATATTCAGTAAATTCATTTGGATGCAATAGCAGAGCTCCACATTGTAAAGTAACTCTTTGTTGAAGGTGAAAGTCATGTTAATAGGATATGCACACACACACACACACACACACACACACACACACACACACACACACACACACACACCCCCCCCCAACAAGTTACTGCAAGTACACGGTAGTTCTCCAGACACAGTAAGGAAGAGACATCCCTAGGATTGTCAAGTAGATATCACATTAAATGATGCTTATACATTTATTAATTTCCAATATATTTAGCCCTCCATAAAAGTCAATCCACCATGACTTTAATTCAGCTCTTGCAATTGTAAGTTTAAAGTATTAAAAATATTATTATGACTTTGAACTAAAAATTTCAACAAGCAAAATGAAAACAGTGGCTTTTAAAGGAAGAGATCCAGTGAGAAGTAAAATTATTATAAATAATAATATTACATAACATGTACTCACTTTCACTTACCTCGGTTGCTCTGTTGCATACCAGAACGAAAGAGGTATTGCTGTTAAAATACCAAAATTTCCCCTTACAAGGGGAATTATTAACAGAACTTTAGAAACCCTCTTAAGTTCAAAAACGCAGTAGAAGGAAAATACATGACACACTGGTTTTACCTACTGTATTATACAGAAGCAACACAATTACGGAAGAGGATAAATGTAGGATAACATGAGCAGAAATGGGACTTACGAGGAGAATTGCAAAATACACATGGCAAGATTACAAAAGCAGTGACGTTATTTTATCAGAACTGAAAATTAACCCAGTTGCAAAGAAAATTCGGAATTGCAGAAATAAATGGATATAACATTTTCAGCGTACAGACTGAGACAGACTGCCACACTTAATTATGAAATATCAACCATGTGAGTAACATAGCCAAGGACAACCTCCTCAAAAGACTTAAAGACTAATAATAGGACTGGAACAGGTCACAAGGCCTAAAACCCTGCAAGCTTTATTATTACTATTTACATTATATACCTGAAACAAACCATGTGTTGCAGCTGTTCTGTATGTACAAATTATGCTTAACATAATGTTATTTCACACATGAAATATGTTTTTTACTTTTACATTTGTACTGTCTGAAGTATGTGAGCAGTGCCCAATATGGCTCTTTTATTGTAGTTCCTTGATTTCATAGTTGTATGTTGCTCAGGTATGGTCTGAATGATTACGAGATGGTTCTAGATGTCCATTTTATTAGTGGTATCACTTTCGCTTTTACGTTCTACATGCACTGAATTTATATTATAAGGTCTTTGTATTTTAGAATCTTCTCAGCTGCTTGCTTAATCACATTTCTGTCTCCTGAAATTGCAGCATCTATTAACACACGTGTTCCTTTTTATTAAGTATCGTATCTGATTCGTTCTTAATCACATTTCAGTCTCCTGAAATTGCAGCTTCTATTAACACATGTTCCTTTTTCATTATGACAGACTATGATGTCCATTTTATTGTTAGGGATGGTTGTTGTGGTTTGCAGTTGTTGATTCCATAACATGATTACCTTACCTCCATGACTTGTTTCAACTGATTTTGGTACGTGGTCATATCAGTGTTCATTGTCTGATTTTACCCTTATTTCCTTGCATTTCTTAAAGTGTAGTTGAGCACACACACTGTCATGTCTCTTTATATGTTATTAATTTGCCAGTATTGGGCAAGCTGATACTATATGTCCTACTTTCTCATCAAATTGTGTACAGAATCTGCATTTGCCTCGTCATCGTCGTCGATCTCCCCAAGTTTTTAGACACATGGCACAGAACAACTTAATTGACCATCATGTTCTTCAAGCAAATATCCATGTCTCAAAATATTACTGAGGAAAACAATGAAACCAATACATACAAAGTGTCTTTAAAGTGCTTACACTGCTCCCATTTTAATATTTACATAGTACACTTTATTATTTATGACTATTAGTATATAATTAATATACTTACACATTCCCTTTTTAACTTTATATACACAATTTTTATAACTTCAGAAGATTTTTATTCCTGAAGCTGCATACTTATTTTATGTATAACATTGTATTTGTAATTGTTTGAGGCCTGAAACTTCCCATTCATCTGTGAACATTTTATTTTTATTTACATGATTGGCTTGATAGTGGTTATGTATTAACAGCAACTTGTAGCTGGTTATGTTTCATAAATAAAATGTTTTCAGACTGAGTGATTGGCACTTGGTCCACTGTTGTGCTTACTGTACATAAATGACCTTCCTAAAATATTCGTGGTGCAAACCTGGTCATGTTTGCAGATGACATCAATGTGCTAATTATGGATAGTGATGTACGTGCACTTCAAAAAAAAAATTGATAGGGTGATTGCAGAGTTAGAAATTTGGTTTAAAAGGAATGATCTTATAATAAATGTAGGTAAAACAGGAGTTACATCATTTCACAATAGACACTCAGAGTTTCTGGTAAAACCTCAAGTCAGCTTTAATAAATGAAACATGGAATATACAGCTGAAATGAAATTTCTCAGTATATACATTACAGGGACATTAAAATGGAACTCCCATGTGCAGTCGTTAGCTAACAAATTGAGTAAGGTATCATTTATGATAAAGTCCTCAAAGGGGATTTTAAGCCCGTATATGATTCGAAATGTTTATTTTACTAAATTTCAGGCACTCCTATGGTTTGGGACACTATTCTGGTGGGGGGGGGGATAGGGGGTGAATTAAATGAAAGAATATTTAGAGTACAAAAAAGGGTGATTAGGTCAATGGTTGGAGTAAGTTCAAGAACGTCTTGCAGACAGTTGTTTAAAGAATTAAATATTCTAATGTTGTCTTTTTTATATATATATTGGAAGTGACTTGTTTTATAAGAAAATACTGTGAGTCTCTGGAGCAAAATTCTAAGGTTCATAAATATAACACACAAAGAAAGATGAATATCCATGTTAAATTGCATAACATTGAAATACAAAAAATGAGTGTAATAAATATGGGCACTGAAATATATAATAATCGGCCTGGATTTATGACAGAAATAGACGATTATAAGGCCTTTAAGTAAGAGTTTAGAATATTCCTTCGTCTTTACACTTTTTACTCATTGGAAGAATTTGTATCTTCCTAGCGATTTACCTGTGATATTTATTTGACTTTTAATTATACAAAATATAAATAATCAGTTTTGTGTGGAATTATTTGTTGAATACTGTTTAAGAGACTTTAGAAAGTAACCCATATGTGTTCAAAATATATTACAGACTGACGAGTCTACTATCATAAGTATGATATTTGGACTAAATAAAAATAAAATACAATACAATACAATTATACTCCTTTGAGATTTTGGATTTATCATTCTATGTATCCACTTTATGTCTTGTTTTTTCAAGTCTGAAAGATGGAAATTTTAATGTTTTATTCCTTCCTCCAGGACACTAATTTAAAATGGAATGTCACATTTTAAATTATATCACAGTGTTACATGTGGTTAAGCTAACCAATTATAGCAAAGCATGTCTGTGTTACTGAATGTTATGTTGTTAATACACGTAATGTGCGTAAGTAACTTTATGCCAAACATGTTTCAGAGAGAGCCATTAAAACGCTGGTTATGATTGGTTCTGCGGTGTTGAATGGTGGCCTCAGCACTTTCCTGGCATTTGTATTACTGAGTGGAAGTGATTCATATCTCTTCCTTACCTTTTTCAAGGTAAATGTAAATGCTTATTAATAATGAAAAACATGCCTGGTTACTTACCTTATTGCATTGAACTTTCACTGTTTTTGCATGTGTGTTGGTATGGTGAAATCTTTGTTTCTTCACTATATTTTTAGGACAGGTAGTAGGGTTTATTGTATATATTTTTCATCATCTTACATAGATTCAGCATTTAATTCTGATCTTTTTATAAACCTGAAGTGTTTACAGTGACTAAGTGCAGAGAAATTTTTGTTTATGTTCATGTAGCTACTGGTGTTCCTGATGAAGGAATGAGATATATATGTTGAAACTCAGATTCTTACTCTTAACTAATGTGATTGATCGCACAGGAAGACTTTAATTGAACTATAATCTTTATTTTCATGCACTCTGGTTCATATGTTTAGATCAGTTTCTGAAGAAGATTAGATCAGTCATATGAAACTCTAGTGTTTCTTAATATGCATAAGAAATGTTGCTGTGTACCATATTTACCGTGATATAAGATGAGGATTTCTTCGTAACTCTATTATCTGGAAATTGGGGTGTCACCTTAAAATTGCATACAAAGTTAAACTTGTCAAAATGGGTCAAATTATATGCAGGTGCTTTATATTCAGTTAAATAATGGTAACTCTGAAACTGGCACTCAGATGCATGTGAATTCATAGTTCTAGCAGAATTACATCATAATAATGTATGGATGTAATTGATTTCAAATATTCTCAAATGTTAGTGTGTCTGTCACCAAAAATTCCTGTGGTAAGGTGTGACTCTGTAGTTTTTCTTAATACATGTAAATAAACCTGGATCCTTGGGGCCCACTTTCCTTATCTTGAAGTGACACTGACTCCGTGAAACTATCAATATATACAAATACACGTACAATCTGCAGCAGTCCCACTTACCACACCAATCTTTAATGATGGAAACACTGTCATTGTTGAATACAGTGGAAATCCATTTCATGTTCATGTGGCTGCTGCCCAAAAAGAATTGGTTGCAGTTACTGACTGTGACAGACTCAGGTCTTTAAAAACACAGTAAAACAAAAAGTCTTAAACCTTATCACATACATGTCATACCTCACATGTATCACCTTAATAAAACTTGACTATCCTTGCAGTAGGAAAATTAAACACACACTGCTGTTAGAAAATCTTTATGACAGGCTGCCCAACATTTTCAGCAGAATGTGATCTGTATGCAGGCAACATAAAGTTCAGTACAACATGATAGGCAATATGTGTATAACATAACATGGAGACACATGTGACCATTGTTGCCATGGAAAAGCAATAAGTATTAAATATTCTGTGTATGTGTCTGTATTTGTGCCTTAGTTATCCAGCATGCAAAGTGCATGTGCCATATTATATTGGTAGTTGTGGCCTGCCTGGCTGTACTGTATTTTTCCACATTGTGTCATAAATCAAATTTTTTTTGGAAAAAGTTGTTGAACATGAAATGTGTGTTTTGATTTTCTGTACACTTTTGTCTGAGACATTTCTCATTTTGAATTCAGTAAGATGTTATAAATGTACATAATATCTTCATGTAACAAAGATCGAAAACTCCAATCAGAACCAGCACTGTATTACGTGGAAACTAGTTTCGGCCCCAGGCTTGGGCCATTATCAAGCCACAATAATACAAGAAAGTGAATACATAAAATATAGAAACTAAAAATCATTAAGCAGGAGGTATCCCCTTTTACATCTACATACATAAATATACATGCCATGAATGCAAGGTAAAACAGTACGAAAATAGTACAAAAAATACAGACGCCCCTAAGACATGTTAAAAAATAACTTTGTTGGTATAAAACAATTTTTAAATAGTTATTCAAAATAAATTCCAAGAATTTCAAAAAATAAAAGTAAATATGTTATATGTCATCTGTGTCACTTATCACTTTTGCCAACTACATACCAAATTTTGTCCCAACATCCTGCTCTCGAGGTTAATTCCATATGCAGAGGAAATTATGGGGGATCATCAATGTGGATTCTGACGCAATAGGTCAACTACTGATCATATATTCTGTATTCGTCAAATACTTGAGAAAAAATGGGAACACAATGAGGCAGTGCATCAGCTCTGTATAGACTTCAGGAAAGCTTATGATTCAGTTAGGAGGGGGACCTTGTACAATATTCTCATTGATTTGGTATCCCCAAGAAACTGGTAAGGCTAATAAAATTGTGTCTGGCTGAAACGTACAGCATAGTCTGGGTGGGTAAGAATTTGTCTGAGTTGTTTCCAATTAGGAATGGTTTGAAACAGGGAGATGCTGTATTGCCATTGCTTTTCAACTTTGCTTTGGAGTATGCCATTAAGAGGGTTCAAGTAAACCAGGATGGCTTGAAATTAAATGTATGCATCAGTTGCTGGCTTATGCCGATGATGTAAACATATTGGGAGGAAGCGTACATACTGTAAAGGAAAATGCGGAAGCTTTAGTAGTTGCTACTAAGGAGACTGGACTAGAAGTAAATGCTGATAAAACTAAGTACATGGTTATGTCTCGGGATCGGAATGCAGGGCGGGGTCACAGTGTGAAGATTGATAATAGTTCCATTGAAAGGGTGGAAGAGT
>Ga0268261_10004476_pt1 | contig 10477 bp, 6 predicted proteins | sample TergutNc150P1_FD_190353 | JGI IMG/M metagenome (GOLD analysis project Ga0268261, IMG submission 190353) | Nasutitermes corniger P1 segment gut microbial community from laboratory colony in Florida, USA - Nc150 P1 (SPAdes) (version 2) | ecosystem: Host-associated > Arthropoda: Insects > Digestive...
TGTCAGGTAGAGGTCTCTGCGACGAGCTGATCACTCGTCCAGAGGAGTCCTACCGACTGTGCTGCGTCGTTGTGTGTGATCTAGAAATATCAAGAATAGGTGCTCCATATATATATGACATTAGTAACCTAAGGGTTAAGGGAAGTACACAGACTGAGGGTGTCTGAGAACAGTGCCAAGGAGAATGTCTGAATATTCAAGGGAAGAAGTGCTTAAAGAGAAGCTTCCATAATCTGTACTTTTCACAAAACATTAGGGAGATAAAATTGAGAATGAGTTGAGTGATCCATGTAGCATGCACAGGAGAGGTGGAAACGACAACCAGAATGTTAACTAGCAAATGAAGCCAGGCAGGAGGCACAGGCAAAGATGGGAGAACAATTTAAAAATGGATGTTTAAGAAATACTGTATGAATGTGTGGACTGTACTGATGCACCTCATAATATAGATAAGTTGTGGGTTCTTAGCACAGTAATCAGTCCTCAGGGACTGTGGCATTATGATAGTTATGTTCTGTTAAACTTGACATGGAATACTTTAAAAGTAATACTATTTTGACTATATATGACTCGGATGTCAAATATACAGACAGGTTCTTCAGTCTCTGATATTCTTCATGTGACAGGTCATACAACATGCAGTTAAGAGAGAAGGATCCTTTCCAAGCCACAAATAATAACTTTTTTAATAAACCTTCTTATTTGTGTATATCTAACCATTTCAGGACTGTTGCTATATGTATTTGTTTTATGATAGGTGCTGTTTATGGATGGGTATCGTACTATTTCAGTTACCCCTGCAACTGGTCTGGCTGATTGCCATTCATGTTAAAGTCCATTTTACAAATCTATGTTCTGCTTGTCATGGATGCTACTTTTTCTACATGTAACCCTGTGTATGCCATACCAGGATGCTGTCCTGTTCTAATGTGCAGGCTGGGTACCATACTGGTATATTATTCATGTAGTATATGTTACAAAAATTATAATGCTATATGGGTATGGCATTGCATATTTTTACATATTTCACATTTATGCTACTTTTTGAAGTAAAGGCACAATGTTAACATTTTTCCCAGTATGTGTTACTAGGGACAAAACTGACCTTACCAAGCAAATGCCTGATGGCATTCTTGTGCCTGTCCCCAAAAGGGTGATAAAGCACAGTAATCCAAGTAGTGCAACCAAGTTTTTGCTTACATGAGGTGTACAAATTGACATATGTCAATTAGCAAGCCACTCTTTGCTTATTAAATGGCCTTTCTCTATCAAACTGATTGTTCTTCCTGGGGCCATTTCTCAGTTGTTGGTTCCAGTATCTTCTTGAATGCTCAGAACATCATGGCATCCCAGAGTGATTTGTGAAGATGCACCACCAACATCTCATCCTTCCTGTAGCTCATTATGAAGTTTGTATTAAGGTCATGAAAAGAAAAATGGTCTTGGACGCATAAGCATTTTCCACACAAATTTATTGATGTGGCTGTTGCTCATGCATAGGTTAATGACTAAGAATGTCATTTAAATACAGCCATTGACAGTGTTATTCGTCATATCGTTCCTTGTTTTATAAGGTAAAATTTGTATGTTTGGGGAAAATATTCCTAAAACTTCTGCAGCCAGTTAACATTTAAAATATAGGAAATAATGGGAAATTAATTTTTGTTTTATGAATTTTCCTCTTTGTAGCAGTTCTTGAAAATGAAATAAGATCATAAACCAGGAATTAATGGGTTTTACATTGTAACTTTCAAGCACTGGTAAATGGATTTTTAATTGGTTTTGTGTTTCAGACATATGGACATAAGTACAGTGAAACACTCTTTTAAATCTTTGGAAATGTTCAAGAATTTGGGATTTTTAAGTGGGAAGTTACTATTTTGTATTTCTGTACTGAAATTGACATTTATTACACTAGAACATTATTTCACATGAACTTTGCATTAAATAATTTTCACCAGCAAATCATATTTTGTTTCTTTCCTTCTTCAGTGATTTTGGATACATTCTTGAAGACAAGACAGCATATTCTTTTGCAAGCACAGCTAGTAGGTGAAGAGCCCATTTTTGCATAGAAGTTTGATTCCAGTATCACATGTTTTTGTGTTTTCGTCTTATTCTGGCTGAGCTCTTCATTTGCTGACTGTTTTGAAAAAGGGTGTCAAGATTTGATATAAACACATTTGAAGTTGGTACAGAAGTGTTAAGTTTTCGGGCACTTTTCGTGTGAGGAGCATGTGGAGTACCATCTACCTTGTTTATAAAGTTCATCTTTTCTTGAATTGAGAGTGATGCAGGTTCTGTGCTGGTTTTTTATGTAGTAGCTAGTCATGCAGATCACATTTTTAATGATAGATTGTTTACAGAATGAGAATGTACAAACACGCAATGTGCAATGACCACAAATGTCATTTCTGGCACAGAAAACTCCAGAATATTGAAATTACAGTAACTACTTACACAGTCACGACAAACTTCGTTAAGCCTGCACTTTTTCACCTTTAAATTGACCATATGCCTTGAGGTTGTCTCTCAAATTTTAAGTTTTGTTAAAATGCAATAACAATATTGTGGACCTAAATTTCCTTCCTAGATTATATGAAAAATGTGAAATTGCCTGACAGAGGCTTGAAATTCATTATGATCTGTTGCAAGCTCTGGTAACATCTTATGTCAGACACAGACAGGCCTCATGAAAATGCCTCTCTCACTGGTCAGTATGAGAGACAACACATCACAAGTAAGCCATGTATATCATGCACCGTGAAATGCATACGTGTGGCAATGACCTTGCAGATTAACCTTGAGGCACTGGGAATGTCAGAGTGTCACTGTACATATGAAACACTTGGAGAAAGTGATCGGTATTTTGTTGCAAACGTCATGTTAAAAGGGTGAAAAATTTGTTACATCTTGGACGTTTGATGCTTGTTAGTCGGCCTGCAACATACTGTTAAGTGGACAACATTCAAGAGGGCATTTTATGTATTAATTGTATGGGAGAATTTTGATACAAAATTATTCTAATCCCATAGAAGCATGTCTTAAGGGAGGTTGTCTTAAACAGGTTTCAATTTTCCAATGTAAATAAAGATTAAATCTGGTAATATGAATTTTTAGTTCAATTGGCTTGTGATTAGTTTTGTGTTTAAAATTGGTAAATTCAGAACCATGGCCCATCTCTTACATTTATATCTGGTATGTTGGTATCTGTTTGGAGACAAGCATTTTTGTTAAACAGATCTTCGAAATCAAATTCTAAAGCCTGACTATTAAAAACAAAGATTTTGCACAAATTGTGTACAAACAGAGCTTATTTTTTAAATAATGTGCCAGTATTTCATATTTTGACTGCCTCACCCATGTTGAGTGTTTATTTTCACATACTTTTTCATACATAATACATGTAAGGAAAACATTGCACTATGAGAATAAAACCAACATATACAACTTTTCCAGCAACATAACACTGTCATCCATGAACAATCCCTGAAAGACAAAAATCCCGTTTTTGATCTTATCTACCACATAAGACTCAAAACACACATGCCCATAACCCACATTCATTCTACCCCAATTGAAGTTCAACTTCAGTACAGTGCAGGCTGAAGACACACCACCACCAGTGACAACCATTGCCACATACATGCTATAATATATAATGTTATTTATCAGTACATTAATAACCTCTTGCACACACACGGAGACGCATCTGTATTTCAAGGTGGCGATTGGTGATATGACACACAGCACATGAACACTCCTTAATCACGTAAATTTACCATAAATAATTTGATCTGTGTTTTATATTTAAATGTATATATTGAATCAGATATTTAAAACCTAATATTTTATATTTGTACATTGGTTTGGTGTCTTTGTAATATATCCTTCATATAATGCCTCTCTGAAGATGGCCAAAAAGGTGACTGAAACATGTAGGAGGTTTACAACCTCTATAATGTAACAAATTCACATAGCTTCATATGCACTTGTTTTTATTCTGATGGCGAAGCATCAGTGCGTGGTCATGAAATATTTAAAATTGAAAAAATAGCAATTTGGATGAGAGCAGTAAAATATAAGGATGTGAATTAATAGGGTAGTTATTTTAATTTGTACAGCATTAAATTAATTTACAATACTTAATATATTTGTTTACCAGTTTTTGTTTTTATTAAAATATGTAGTTTTGAAAGGTGATTATGTGATGTGATTATGGTTGACTTGAAAGTATTTTATGAATGTTATTTTCTGTAACATACAGTTCCAATATTATGAGGCGATTATCCTTCATAGTTTTACATTAATTCACATAAATATTTTTTTATTTAAATTACACTTTTATTTTGCAGCAGATACCTATCTGTTGTACATAAGCTGTGATTTTCTTGGCATCGTTTGAACTTCTGAATCTGCTACATAGCAAGATCAAGATCATTAATGTGCAGTTAATGCTTAAAGTACCCTTCCCCCATATCATAACTTTTGAACTTCATTGTAGACATGCAACATAGCCATAAGTTGAGTAGTATATTTTTCCCTCCTTTGTTTTTAAAGAGTACAGTTCCAGTTTTTGGAAACATTTTCAATACAATGTACTGATCAGCTTGTCTTTTGATGTAAAATACTTGCATAGTGAAAGTTATTTTTGTAATATATGTAATAAACACCAATTTATTGCACAGTGTTTTTATATGTTAATTATTGCTCCGACATGTTTTGTTCTCAGCTCTTGGCCATCTTCAGGGAGTTAAAAGTTTTTCGATGTGTGCACCTTTTGTGTCAACTTACATGACAGAGGTTCTACGTATATGATTAAAAGTATAATTAAGATTAAAATATTAAAATCCTTAAAATCAGTTTATGGTTTAATGCAGTATAAAATTATTTTAATTAGACATTATACTTTGTTTTTTCCATACATGTGTTTAACTTTCCTTGAAATGAAATTGGTCCTGGAATTAAGTTTCAGGTACTTCATGTTCTGGGTATGAATGAAAATGCTGTATTTAAAAAAAAACCTATGGGCTCCCTGAAGATGGCCAAGAGCTGAGGCCAAAACATGTCAGAGCAATAATTAACAAATAACCACATTGTGCAACAAGTTGGTGTTAAATATTATGTATGTAATATAGTTGCACAAAAATGTACAATATTAAAGTTATTTTTGTAAGTTTGTATATATAATTCAGTGTGTAATGGGAGAGTATGTCTAAGAGTCCAGTTAAGAGATGCATGTTTCATGTTGGAGTTAGTAGCTAATAATAAAGTGAAATATGAATAATATGATTTTAATTAAACAGAACCCGAAACATTTATTATTTCCGATATGTGAAAGCCATTACCCCACACTGGAGTCCTTTTTTTTTTTTTTTTTTTTTTGAGTACTTGTATTTCAGAAAGAGAACAATACTTTTAGGAAACCACATCCTAAGTCAAGATGTAGAAGTCCTGTCTTTGTTCTCTTCACACAGAATTCTATTTCAAAATCCATAATTATCCAAAATTCTTGTCAGGACAAACACTATCTGCTGCACTGACCAGGTTAAGTAAAGTATTCAATAACTGATTTGCATTTGAGAAATACCCAGGTATCATTTCCAGGATATTGTATGAGATTTCCATAGTTTTCCTTGATTCTTCTAGATGGAAGCAGAGATAGTACATTATGGCAGATCATAAGTAATTAATGGCCCAACATGTATTAAACTCTTTTATGTCTCCAAAGAGCTGCCCCATGGTTTTGCTGTGACTTAATGGAGAACTCAAAAATGAAGGTTGGTTGGACTCTTTTGTCATTGCACCTGTGTGCATGTCGTAAGTGTGCAGCCCAGATCATCAGTCAAGTGCATCCAGGTAGTGCCCTGTTCAGAGATCAGAATACTACAGCCATTGTCTGCTGTGCCATTGTGACATCTCACCACCACCTGGGAGCTGCAATGTAATCAGTCATACACTGAATCCATGCAGATATGTACACATTTTCATGGTGTAGAGTGGGAATCCATGGGCAGTACCTAAGGCCACAGCTTGCTGATGGTGTAGGACTTCCTGCTTGATTCCTAATTGTCACCAACATCTGAGAAAGGTAACTCCCCTGAAGTATTTTGATATCAAGTCGTGGCAGTTTCCATGCTGTGACAAGCTGGAAGATTTTAGTGCCTTTTTCTCCTTATCCCCCCAGTTACAGGCTAATGCTGGTGGTTCTAGTTCTTATGGCTGAATTGTGCCAAAAAAAAAAAAAACAACAACCACACCATAATACAAGATAAATGAGACATAATACAAATACTACTACAGTAAAAGCTATGGCTCCATATTTTGTAAAACTTATATTAACAAGAACTAACAGGTCAATGCACTTAACCTTTTGACATTCAGAAGGGTCTTGATGGCACTACTGGCAAGATAAAAAATGTGTTTATGTTAAATAGCAGAACACATTTAGTGGAGTTTCAAAACGAAAAACAAGCTACTGTTGGAAGACAAATCTTCTGTACTGTATATGTAGAGAGGCATACCCTCCCCTGTAGTCATTAACACCAAGTGCATTATTATTCCAAACGATTTCTACACTTATAACTTATTTTGAGGCTAAGACTGATTGTAGATTTACAGTCTCTGTTACTCCAATACTAGAAGGAGCTATCACTAAGAGTGTTCCAGATCCTTCCCCATACAAGTCATGTACATTAAGGTATGCTGATCTGAAAGTTCACCTGACATTTGTAATGTCATAAAATCAAGGTCATTAAAATGTTCTTTTATTGGTGAAGATGCAACAGAGGATAGAGTGGAATATGTTTAAGATGTAGCTGAGAGAAAGAGTATGTGAGGATATCAAATGTATGGGGTTCATGCCCAATGGTAAACTTTTTTATTAGCAGTCTTAATCTGTGGGTTATCTTGTCAGTTGTTGATCAGTTACTTTCAATGAATGCTTAATTTTATGTTGGGTTTAAAAGTTACATCTTCCTTGTACTGTTGAGAGATGGGATCCGAATAGTATGGAAGGCATGCTGTCCATACTGAGCTGAATGAAAACTAACCAGTTGTCATGTTTTATGCATAAAATGTGACTGACCTGCTCAGTAGTGTCTAAAATGTTGAGCGTGGCAGGTCTGCACATTACACATTATCACATACTCAGATATACAACAATAACACCATTTCAATGCCAACTGCATGACCAATTTTCAACATATGCCCTACACGTTTAGTATGCCCTGAAAGTGCAAACTAAACATGAAGTCTGAAGTGTTTTACTTTTCACTGCTACTGGTGAAGGTATGGCAAGTTCAACTGGGACTAGCAGACTCTCCCATTGTAGTATGTGTCATGAAAGAAATGCAACCAGCCTCACATGTGCTATATTACTGTAGGATTTAGCAAATGCAAGATTTCATCACCCAGAACTTGACTGAAAGGAGCCAAGTGGCTATCAAAAGACCACATTACATAAAGTACTGCCCTTCAATGTGCAGGACTGCTGGAGAAAGAATTTAGTAATAGTATGCACAGTACAACATGAATAGTCATGGTGCAAATGAAGGGTCCAAAATTTCCCAAATTCTTGGAGCCATCTCATGAAATGACTTGTGAACATCACTGTTAGCTAGTGCTTTGTGCTTGATGTATTTGAACATTTGTATATGTATGGGACAAGAAAACTGTAATAAAAGGGTCCCTGTCACCATGGCATGGCACGTCCTCAGGTCGCGAGTAAAGAAACGGCCTTTAATATGGAGAGTAGCTGCAAATATATTGAATACGCAGTCACAGACAGCTGACAAGGGGTGGTCCTCCAGTTTCGGGGTTGGGTAAGGTGCTAACAACTTCTCGCCATAAAAACGAATCCTATTATGAAACATTTATACAGAAAGCCTTGGACCTGGACTGATGCCCTGGTGCAACCTAAGCAAAGAAAAAGGGACATGAGATTTGGTACATGGAATATTAGGAGCCTGTATAGGGCAGGTTCCCTTACAACAGCAGCCAGTGAATTAGCAAGATATAAATTAGATATAGTGGGTGTACAGGAGGTTAGGTGGGACAAAGGGGGCATGGTAAGAGCATGGGGTAACAATTTTTTCTATGGAAAAGGAAATGAACATCATAAATTGGGAACAGGATATTTTGTACACCACAGAATAGTATCAGCAGTTAAGAGAGTAGAGTTTGTTAGCGATAGGATATCACATGTAATTCTGAGAGGTAGCTGGTGTAATATCATTGTTCTGAATGTGCATGCACCAAGTGAGGAGAAAAGTGATGATTCAAAAGACAGTTTTCATTTTGAATTAGAGCAGGTTTTTGACCATTTTCCTAAGTACCATATGAAAATTAGGAGACTAATGCAAAAGTGGGGAGAGAATATTTCAAACCGACAACTGCGAATGAGAGTCTACATCAGAACAGTAATGACAATGGTGATGGAATAGTAAACTTTGCCGCTTCAAAAATCTGGCTGTTAAGAGCACGACGTACCCACACCGAGACATTCATAAGTAAACCTGAAATGCTCCTAATGGGAAGACTCATAACTAGATTGATCACATATTAATAGACAGGAGATGGCATTTGTATATACAAGATGTGCTAAATTTCAGGGGAGCTGACTGTGATACTTATCACTGTCTGGTGGTCGCAAAAGTTAGGGACAGTTTGGCAATAAGTAAACAAGCAACACAGAAGTCTGATGGGGAAAGATTTAACCTTGGGAAGCCAAATGAGCTGGAGGTTAGAAAAGAGTATCAGATTTAGATTTCAAACAGGTTTGCAGCTTCAGAAAACTTATGTGATAGCAAAGACATAAAAAGGGGTTCGGAGAACATTAAAGAGAATATCAAAACCTCAGCTAAAGACAGTCTAGTTCTGCACAAATTGAAGCAGCATAAACCATGATTTGATGAGTGTTTAGGTTTTTTTAATGAAAGGAAGCAGGCTAAAATGCAGTGGGTACATGATCCAAATCAAAGCAATGTAGATAATCTAAACAATGTAAAACGTGAAGCTAGCAGTCATTTAAGGAACAAAAAGAAGGAATATCTGAAAGCTAAAATTGAGGAACTTGAAACCAACAGTAAGATAAAAAATATTAGGGACTTGTACAGGGGCATCAATGACTTTAAGAAGGGTTACCAGCTTAGAACTGATAGAGTAAAGGATGAGAAAGGTGATTTGGTTACAAACTCCCACATATTTTGGCTAGGTGGAGGAACCATTTCTCTTAGCTACTGAATATACATGGGGTTAATGATGTTAGGCAGACAGAAATACACACAGCACAACCACTAGTGCCTGAGCCAAGTGCTTTTGAGGTTGGCATGGCTATCGAAAAGCTGAAAGGTCACAAATCGTCAGGTGTTAATCAAATGCCAGCAGAATTAATTAAGGCAGGGGGTAGAACAATTCACTATGAGATCCATGAACTTATTATTTCTATCTGGAATAAGGAGGAATTGCCTGAGGAGTGGAAGGAGTCGATCATTGTACCCATCTATAAGGTCGATAAAACACATTGTAGTAATTATAGAGGCATATCACTTTTGCCAACTATGTACAAAATTTTATCCAACATCCTGCTCTCAAGGTTAACTCCGTATGCGGAGGAAATTATTGGGAATCATCAATGTGGATTTCGATGCAACAGGTCAACTACTGATCATATATACTCGTGCTGCATTCATCACATACTTAATCAAAAATGGGGAATATAACAAAGCAGTGCATCAGCTCTTCATAAACTTCAAGAAAGCTTACAATTCAGTTAGGATGGAGGTCCTGTATAATATTCTCACTGAGATCGGTATCCCCATGAAGCTAGTAAGGCTAATAAAAATGTGTCTAAATGAAACCTATAGCAGAGTCTGGGTAGGCAAGCATCTGTCTGACATGTTTCCTATTTGGAAAGGTTTGAAACAAGGAGATGCTTTATCGCCATTGTTTTTCAACTTTGCTTTTGAGTACACCATTAGCAGAATTCAGGTTAACCAGGATGGACTGAAATTAAATGGTACACATCAGCTTCTGGTTTATGCTGATGATGTTAATATATTGGAAGGAAGCAGACATACAATAAAGAAAAATGCAGAAGCTTTAGTAATTGCTAGTAAGGAGAAGTAAATGCCGATAAAACTAAATCGTCATGTCTTGAGACCAGAATGCAGGACGAAGTCATAAAATAAAGACTCCTTTGAAAGGGTGGAAGAGTTCAGACATTTGGGAACAACTTTAACAAATCAAAATTCTATTCAGGAAGAAAGTGTGAGCAGATTGAAGTCAAGGAATTCTTGCTATCATTCAGTGTAGAATCTTTTGTCTTCCAGTTTGCTATCCAAAAATATAAAGATTAAGATATATATAACTATAATTTTGCCTGTTGTTTTGTATGGGTATGAAACTTGGTCGCTCACATTGAGGGAGGAACAATGGCTGAGAGTGTCTGAGAACAGGGTGTTGGGGGGGGGGGGAT
>Ga0268261_10004477_pt1 | contig 10476 bp, 14 predicted proteins | sample TergutNc150P1_FD_190353 | JGI IMG/M metagenome (GOLD analysis project Ga0268261, IMG submission 190353) | Nasutitermes corniger P1 segment gut microbial community from laboratory colony in Florida, USA - Nc150 P1 (SPAdes) (version 2) | ecosystem: Host-associated > Arthropoda: Insects >...
GAAATTCTGAATCAGTGTCTGCAACCAGAATTTCAATGATGGCTTCCTCTTCCAGCTTCAATTTCTTGGTGGCCATTCCCAGCGCTCACATGTGCGACTTGCTTTGACTACTCTCTGTAACTGTGCCCAGCAACAGACACATATCATGAAAGTATGGTCTACTACTATGGTGAAAGCAAAACAGATCTAAACCCACGATATTACTCCTGCACAATATTACAGCTATGCGGTGATACCCAAGTCGTTTTTAGTACATTTGAAGGTGTGTGTTGCAAATTACTGCCCCACAACCCCTACAGAATGCCGCAGCTCTCCTACAGCACGACTTGTGCGCACTATTTTATCTATTTGAAACTCAATTTCAGGTGATACAGTGACTAACAAGTTCGTAATTGTAAAATTGCCCTTCGATACCACGATCTTACAAGTCCGACATTTCATAAACAGGTTTTGTCTCGCGTGAAATAACTTTTACAACTCGAAATATTTCTGTTGAAAATGTCTGTTTGTAAACTTTAGCAAACGTTACCTTCTGCTTGGTTATTCTTACAAGATCGCCCACTTTAAACTTGACACGTCCGTGAGGAATTTTGGCCCGCAGGCTATTTACCTTTTGCCATACATAGTAAATATGCGAGGGAGATAATTTGCTCGAGAGCATGGCTATTGTGGAATGGACAAAGTTGTTGTAACTTGTTAGAAGGCTATTTAAAACGTCCAAGTATTGGTAGGTGTTATTCTTAGTGAAATATTTATACATTTTCGTCTTTAGATTCTGATTAAATCGCCGATTAACAGCCCCATTTATATGAAGGTTGTGAGTCGTATGAAAATTTACTCCTTGTAATTCCAAATACTGTTGTACAGTTGCATTAACAAACTCTGTATCTTTATCTGATTGTATGGTAATTGGCTTTCTATTTTAAAATAAAGTTGTTAAAGCCGCTGCGATTGACTTGCCGGTCTTGTCCTTTACAGGTACGCTCCAGGCATAACGTCAAAATATGTCTATTACATTTAGGAGGTATTTGTATTTATCATTGTACTCGACAAGGGACTTAAGTCTGCAAGATGCATCTCCCAAAGATCATAAATGTTTTTTTCAGTATATGGATTTCGAGCAAATTTTTACACACTGGTTTATGCAGAGTGTACGTGCCTTGACTTGACAGCCACTCTTCGACATTTTTCTTACTACTTTTAGCGGCACTTTCTAACTTTGCTGCTGAACTAAACCCTGCTGTGTGCTTAGGATCGTAATAAATTTTACCTAGAGACATTACACGGATTCCCAAGGAACTTCTTTTTTTGTCATTATCAGTCGCGAACTAAACCGCGTATACTTGAGATATTTGTTTGTTTTGATCTTAAACGTGGGACTATAATTAATTCTGTGCGCGTTCGACTGTAAAAGTCTTTATATGCCTTTTTTTCTTGAAAGGTGACCACATTTTTTCAGGCTTAGATTTTGTTAGCAATTCCCAGAGCCCTTGATTTGCCTTTTAATTTCTACCATCTACAAACACGTTTTATCGTTATATTTAAAACTCGAACGCCAGATTTTAAAAGAACCGTTAGTATCATCTTGGTACATACCAAACGTACGATCGTGTGATTATTTACTTTTCAACACTTTAGGATTGTACTTTGAATGCACTCTCTGAGAATTAGTTTCTAATTCGGACTCTAATTCCTCTGCTTTAATAAAAGGCTTGCTTTTACGTGTAGTCTCTATTATTGGAATGGGGATACGCTCCCGTTTAAGTTTTTCAGATTTCAAGTAGGGGTAATAATGCAAACGAACGCGTGTTCATTTATTATATCTTTGAACTTTACTTTTTAACCCTTAGGTGACTAATGTCATATATATATGGAGCACCCATTCTTGATGTTTCTAGATCACACACAACGACGCACCACAGTCGGTAGGACTCCTCTGGACGAGTCCAACCGACTGTGGTGCGTCGTTGTGTGTGATCTAGAAACATCAAGAATGGGTGCTCCATATATATGACATTAGTCGCCTAAAGGTTAATGATATAACTTTTGTCCTGCTATCGTGGAGAAAATGGTGAGCTCCTAATAATGCCAGCAAATAGCAGATGGGATTTAATTCGGGCTTTAAAGGGTTAATATTGTTTTAACAGGTGGTGGTGACGGTGTTTGACAGCGTTTTCCCACAGTTCAGGGGTACTAAAATCATACGTTTTAATGCCGTGTTAGTTAATTAATGCAGTTAATTAATGTTCCAATAACACCTGACTAATACTGGTAAGTAAAGGAAATTTGAACTGGCCTTTCTGCATTAAAAGTTTCCGTTTACTTTTAAAATCAATCTGTGGGTTTACCAACGCACGTTGACGATTTTTATATTTTCTCAATTTACCCTTGTCCTCTTTAGTTAATTTATGATTTCCATTTAATGTGTTTATAGCACACTCAACAATGGCTTTATTCAAATCGTCATCTGCATATGTAAGTAACGCGCGTCTGGCCTGGGGTTTAGCGTCTTTAAGTACGTGGAGAAAATGTAACCGTGACTTCAACCGGTTAATTACCTTCAACAGTCGCAAAAACTTCCGTATTTTCCCCATAAAATATCTTTGTTGTAAATCTCAATAAACTGTTGATTGATTGAATAAAGTCTATAAAGAGGTAGGAGTGCGGATCTTTACAGACGTCTATGTCTTATGACATATGTTTATATATGTTTTCAGGGTAAACTTGCCGGGCCAAGTGCACAATTTGAGTCTTGTCTCTGGGGTTCTTGAACACAACTATATACTTGCTGTTCAATGAAATATCACGTGACGACCGAACTTGGGGAAGCAAATTCTGTGTAATTAAAACTAGACTCGTGTTACGATGATGCAATCATTTGGTAAATAATTGACTAACTTTTGTAGAATAAGCAGAGTCCATTAAATCATCTAGCACTATATGCGTAGGTAGATTTTTAGGGTTTTCAAAGTCCGGTACGCCTTTAACAAATGTCACGTTTTTGAGAAGATCCGGGGCGTTATTTTCACTGTGACACCACGTAATATTTGTAAACACAACGTCACAAAGCTGCTCCCTGCACTCTAACAGTCTAATTACAAATATTGATTAACCACAACTACTAGGACTTGCAACAATTAGCGTAAATGGATGGTGCAACTTCAACGTCGTACTCAACTGAATTTTATTTGTCACCTCCATTTATACATAAATAAATAAAAATAAATAAATAACGGGTCAACAAGTGGCCCAACTCCATGACAGATATATGATGATGATAAATAAATAAATATATTTAAATAAATAGATGAATAAATAAATTACTATTGTCCATATGGAGGGGAGTCAGTTGTCCATAAGCCGGCGCTTCTTAAAAAGACCTTGTACTCCTTCGTTTCCGGCTCTGAAACTACTATGGCACCATGTTGCCCTCTAGATCTCCTTAGGATTGTGAACATGCAGAGGTAGCGCGTTTTCCAGAATCATATCTTTCAAAGAAGTTTACAAACTTTTGAATACTCATAGTTCAAATTATACCCATCACTTTACATTTATTTGTACTTTTACCGGTCGAGGGGCAAATTACGGAAAACGCATAGTTTTTAGGGCCACACGAAACGAACTGATCTATGAAGGAGCCAGATCCAAACTCCTCCAACTCATCTGTGAGGTCGCCCAGGTAATCCCCTGTTGTCACTTTTGGGGTTCATCTACCTTCTGAACGTATATGACCGAGTCTGTATCACAGTATACAACAGACTTCCCCAATTTCCTCAAATACCCGTATAATTTGAGACGACCTTGAGTATTTACGTAGGCGGCAACCGTTACGTTAACATTTTCCCCGAGGCGAAATTGTCTTCGGAATACTTCCGGGAAACCCATGCCACCTCTTCGTTCGGGAATATGAGGTTTGTAACCTCAGCACCCGAACTTGTTAAAAGCTCGTAAAACTTTATCAGAGTTGACAATTATAGTCTGGGTATTGTTTAGGGTTTGTGCCCATTTGCCCCACATTGAGTTCAATTTTACCTTTTCCAAAGTATGTTGTCCTGCATTTTTGGAAATTAATGCCTTGTCTAGAGCAATTCCCTCTGCGCGCCGTTAGTCCTCAATGTATTTGTCCTTGTGTTCCTCACTTTGAACCCAGGATGGATAGCCGGATAATTCCTGTTTGAGTTTTAGGAACATGTTCACGTACTCTGCAAAAAGACCTCCTGAATTGGTGTCTTTATCAAAGCATGTTACTTCTATAATCCCAAAATTCATTCACGTCCACAAAACCAGAACCTATATCTACGGCCTAGCGTACTTCATCCACTATCCATGTCCCAAATATACAGCGCTCCTCATGAGAGTGTGTACAGTCGTCCTGGTTCATAGTGTCGGCACAATCTGAACACAAGGGGAACATCAGTTTGGAGTTCCTTCTGTACGGAAGTACTAGATGGTACAGTTGCTAGGAGGTAGAACCTTACATTTAATAATACCCTCCCTATCAAGACAGTGAGGGGACAGTGCACCCACGTACACTTTCGCGTGGCCCACAGAAAACTTACCATGTTTACAATTGTAGGGGTACAAACACATATTGGATTTCTTCCCCATCCTTTACTTTGCAATATGTTTTACTAACCTCGGTTCTAGCCCCGTAGAAGACATCACGAATATTAATGGGAGAGTTCTTAACATAGGTGTGCGCGCAATGTTTATTTTCAAGGCCAGGAGTGTCACGCAATAGTTTTCTAAACTCACACTCCCAGATCGAAACAACAGTGAAAACAGCATCTTTGATTTTTTGCAACCTCGCCATTGTTTCCTCATACCTCTTCTGCAGTATCTCATCAGTGTTGCCAATGCGTTTATGTCGATTGGGCATGCAAGAACATCCAAACAAAAACGGCCTAGATACTCAAACACCTTATTAGTGTCTTGACAATTTCCATCACATTTTACATTAGGTACCCCAGCCAAATGGACTTCCCTCCCATTAACTGCATGAATAATTGTTTTAGACCGCCTAATACACGCCAGCCATTGAAGACCCTCAATAGACTGATGAACCCCCATACGGTAACCGGCTCTCTGGAAAATACCTACAGCATCAGGTTTCAAGAAGATGGTTCAGAATACCTTATTGCAAATGGACAATATTGTTATACTTTCCCTAAAGGGTACCATTATAACGAAATTCAAAAACAAATTTCGAAACGCGCAGCATGCCTGCCTCAATACATTAACGTCATCCATGCAGTAGGCCAGCAGTTCGTCCTTATTACAAAATAACTTACCTTTCTGTTCTTCATGCCACTGCATAAATTGGGCGAGCTCATCAGCAGGCATAGAGTCCGCCCCGTAAAATTCGGGCTCGGGATAATTACCCACATAATTGATATTGCTGGCCGTGTTAAAGAAGTGGGGGTGGTACCCCTTCTTGCATGTCAGGTCGAATAATTTGGGCATGCTTTTTAAACTCATAGGCAAATAATTAAGCGAATCCAGAAAATAAAGATTTTTCCACAACCATACTAAGAATTTTATTACTGTCCATTATCAATTTCGGTTTTCATCTAAGTTCCAAAAATCTTCTGAGAAGGAACTGTGCGTAGTATCCACAATAGTTGTGAGAAAGTGCATAAATGTTGTCAGCGAATGGCCTAGATAGTCGAAGGTAATCGATAAATTAGATTACGGGATCTTGCCAGAACGTGTGGACAGGCTTTCCACACTGTTCAAAATCGACATTAACATCATCCACGGTTTCACATTTAGAACACATGTGCTGAGCACATATGAGGTTCGGAACATGCTCAAAAGACCCATCACACTTTTCAAGGTCTTGTGTGCACTCCGTATCAAAGGAAACGTACATATACTTGTTTCATAGCTTGCTAGGTTTCAATGGACCCACGTACCATAAATGGCCTGAAGGTTGTTTATTATTACGAAATGTGCAAAATATCTTTAAGCAGTCATGTTTCGAATCAGACCTTATCAAATATGAACAATTTCGGTATACTTGTCTCCACTGACAGACTAGCTTGCCATTCGCATTGAGAATTAGGTGATTCTGGAAACACTACTCACTGAGAAACCATCTGTTACATGTACAACAATAATTGAACTGATCTTTAGTACAGGGTGGCGTAGCAGTACACAGTGAGCAAAATTTGTCGCACTTGTGTGTATTATCATATAACGTGTCACAGTCGTTACATATGTACTTTTTCGTTATTGTACCCTTCAGATTGTTAATTACATTATAGTGCCCAGATTCCCGATCATATAGGACGTATAATTTCTTGGCCGAAAGGGAATTTCCACTAAACATAACCCTATCAATGTAGAAACCATCAAACACAATAATTTTGTAATCCGAAAGGTCCTGTTGAAACTATTGAAGCTCTTCAAACCCCCACAATTGGATGAATCCACACCGGAAGCATTCAGGAGTTTCTTCAACAGGTTTTTTCAAACCATACCAATCTCTATATGATGCGTGCTTTGTGTCACCATTTACCCGGGCCATAGCGATAATTAGTGCGTGAGCCAAACACAAGTAGGCTGCCTTCACAACAACAATACTCTTTTTAATTGCACTCAAAACATTGAGGGACCGCCCTTTAGTGTTTTCTCGGCCGTTACCAACGGGCATCCTAACATGGTCTAAATGTACTTCCAAACGGTCAGTCAGAGCAAACCTAGCATTGTTTTGTACGACTTTTCCGAGTACACTCCATACCACGTCACGTTTCAGCTGGTCACGGCGTCCAAAACTAATAACAACCACCTTATCCTGCATTCTCTGTATTACGAATTGTGAAGCATACCAAATATCTATATGGCACTTTATCCACTAGGTAATTACTAAGTGCAGTAATGCATTCCTTGAGATAAGTGGTGGGGTCTTGCTCTTCACCCGGAGAAATAAACTTGATAAGCAAAGTACGCCCGGTCGCGTTAAATGTTGGAAAAGATTTAGAAGTCTCGTCCAAATTCTTAAAGGGTAGCTGTTCAGCTGTCTCCGACGCAAGAATGTTTCTGCTAGAGGAAGGTGCTATCTCCTCCCTGCTTGCAGAGGGTACCTCAGTAGTAGGAATAGCCCTTGCCCTATTCAGAATCATTTTCAAAGCCATTTTATATTTTGATTGTAACGGTACCACTTACTTGAAATACAAAACAGGTTGTAGGTTTCAACACTCCTAGTTAATACAGCTGTAGCCGTAAGTTGCTGCAGAATACAAATTGTGGTTGTTGGCTGTCGTAGTTCTAGCTGGTGTAAGTAGCGTAGAGTACAAAAGCTCTAAACACAATCAAGGCACGATGCAGAATATTTCACTACAGCTAAAATGCCTCAATATATAGTGCTACCCTCCAAACATGTTGAGACCTGTTGTCTTCCTGATGGCTTTTTCCGAGAATCGTCACCTGATTATTATTTTAAGGGCTTTTAAAGTACGTCACCTGATAGTTATCTTAATGGTTTTTCCTAAAATCGCTATCGGATTTTATCTAACTTGCATTCCTGCTGGCGCCAGCAAGTCGCAACACGTCTAAAGTAGCAAGCTAATACCTTTGCCCTGGGGGTATACAAGGTTTTCCATTAGTTAATGGCTTGGGGTAAACAAACAATTCCCATTACGCTAATGGCTTTTAGCCTCTGGGGCATACAAGCCATTCGAATTAAACTCATAACTTTGGCTCAGGGGTTAACAAAGTGTAGGCTACTCTTTACAAGAAAAACATCAGTTATCTGCTAAACAAAAATTTGAACTGTATATATTTGTAAAATGTAAAATTGTCTTTATTTACCCTAATTACCTGGGATACTTTCCTTAAAAAAGAGATGGTTAAAGCCGCATAATTCGAACCTAGAATCCATTATGAGTCTGATATCTTACCGCTTTAGCCACCCCTTTCTAGTGCCGTATAAAGTTTAAAGCCATATTGTAAAATGGCGGTTCTATTCAAATAGTAAATGTTTAAGTCAAGTTTAAATAACACGCGTGCCCGCCATATTTAAAAATGGCCGTCTCATCACAATAACAAGTTAAAGTTTTTCTAAATAGCACGCGAATCCGCAATATTGTAAAAATGGCCGCCATATTAAATTCAAAGTTAAGTTTAGTTTGGCATTAATTTAAAATTACCGCGCTAACCGCCATATTGTAAAAATGGATGCGTTATTCAAATAACAAAGTTCAAAGTTTGGTTTACAATTGCCGCGCGAGTCGCCATGTTAGCAAAAACTCAAAATGGCGGTGGCGACAAGCTGTCTAGAGAGTTTGTTTACGTCCGGCCACCATAACAAGGTTTCAAAATTATAACAATTGAAAGTTAGGTTAAGCAAAAATTGTCAATAACCCCTCCGCCATCTTTTGTTTACATCAAGTAACCGCCTGCGGCTGTTTACATTACGTGAAAATAAGAGTTTAAAATAATAACAAGGTAAAATTAGGTTATGCGGGAAGGTCATTCACCCAGCCATCTTTTGTTTACATTGTGTGACAACTGCCTAAGGGCAGGGAGAGGGAAGGGTTAGGTTTGAAAATAATAATAAGTTAAAGTTAGGTTCAGTCCGGCGCCATACTGTCTCGGCCATTGTTTACATCACGTAATAGCCTGGGGGAAGGGAGGGGAGTGTTAGGTTTCAAAATAATAAATTAAAGTTAGGTTAAGCCTGGCGCCATACTGTCTGGACCATTGTTTACATCACGTGATATCCTGGGGTAAGGGAGGGGAGGCTTAGGTTTCAAAATAATAAGTTAAAGTTAGGTTTAGTCTGGCGCCATACTGTCTGGGCCATTGTTAACATCACTTTATTGCCTGTGGGCAAGGAGGATAGGGAGGGAAGGTTCGGTTTGTTTACGTGTGACGTCACTCGGTAAAATGGATGGCTTACTACTGACGTAAATCTTCGGTAACGGGGACACTTTCCCTTGGATCACGAAGCCGGGGATTAATGCATGCAGTTCACCTCCATCTCGTATCCAAGGATGTGTACCGTCAGTGGCCCCTATTCACACGTACTTGATATGGTGCGTACTTTGAAGCAAAAAAATGATTTTTCTTCCAGGTCTAGGGCCATGCCGATATCCACATGTGAGTCGACAGAATGGTCCCCATACCGTCTCAGTTGTATCCAAACATAGAGGCCTATATCTTGCAGGTATATTAACATTTTAAAGTGAAGTATGCAAATTCTGTGTTCCTTTCAACCGCGCTACATGCCCCAATAACTGCAGTTCGATATATCTTTGTGACCGTATAGGACTACAACCTTACGCCCAAACATCACGTGCCCTGAAACGAGCACACGTTAATTCCACCGCTTCCTAACCTGAAATGACTGGACCAGAAAAACGTGGAATTCAAATGCAGAGTTACGAAATATCTTAACTTTTTGGCATCGAAGTTTTACATTTAATTCAAATAAATCACCAACCTGTTGCAACAGGTTTTCAGTTTATTACCCTGACGCTTGTTTACAGCTCAGCGTGTTTCGGGCTTTCTCCCGCCCATCATCAGGAGCTCAATGACTGCAGTGGCAGCGTCAGGATAATAAACTGAAAAATTGTTGCGTCAGGTTGGTGATTTATTTGAAGTCTACGATGGTACACGGACTTGCAAACCTTAAATTTTACATTTAAATTTTGGATGTGAATAACACATGAACCAAAAAATGTAGCATTATGAAATAAAATTCATTTTGAAGAGAAAAACGGAGAGTGCAGCATGTTTAAAATACTCAGTACTTAGAGTTGTTGAAAAAATATATAAAATGCAACATTTGGAGGGTAGCGGTACGCCCGTCCTATATATAGAACCCACGGTTCTTAAAGGTTAAAATGCACTGTACCGCTCCTTGTAACTGTTAAAAAACTTACGAGGTTTTAAGGGAAATAAGCACCATGCCTACCATTCAGGAAATATCCATTCTACACCAGAAATAAATATCTGCATATTAGTAGGCGTGTGTGCGTTTGTGTGTGTGTGCGTGCGTGCGTGCGCGTGCGTGCGTGCATGCGCGCGCGCGTGTGTGACGGAAACGTCCATAAATATTAATACATTTCTAACAAAATTTTACCTGCATAGCCTAAAGACAACACACGCATCATCACTCTTAAATCTGCCAGTTTTGTCAACGTAGGTACACAGCCAACTTGTGAATTTTAACAACTCCCACCTGAAGGAGACAATCATTATGTACATAAAACAACACAAAGGGAGCAAAACAGGTTAAATGCTAATGCTTACGATGAAAGTTTTTTAGGACTCAACCTAGATTTGTTTGTCATTCTCTGGTGTTCAGAATAATAAACCTCTCCACGTTACCAGTTACACAACTTGTTGCGGAGTTAACACCTTGCCGTCGGGCCACGCAGAAATGCGTGATTAGTGTTCCATGCGTTGTTGACGGGTCACGCATTTCTGCGTTTTTGTACGCGACGTCCTGCACATGCGTTTGTCACTTGG
>Ga0268261_10004478_pt1 | contig 10475 bp, 6 predicted proteins | sample TergutNc150P1_FD_190353 | JGI IMG/M metagenome (GOLD analysis project Ga0268261, IMG submission 190353) | Nasutitermes corniger P1 segment gut microbial community from laboratory colony in Florida, USA - Nc150 P1 (SPAdes) (version 2) | ecosystem: Host-associated > Arthropoda: Insects > Digestive...
CATACCCCGCAACCACCGGCCATACAAAATAACAAAACGCCAAGACCGCAATAAAACCGTCCAACAACATCGACCCACTACAGAAGGCGGCCCCAAAGAAAGAAGAAACCCAGCAACAATAACCTACACACAGACAAATATGTATTAATTGCAAATAGCCAGGTCACCTGAATCCATCACTACACTTTTAAACCTAAGTAACGGTCTACTGACTGCACCAATCTACAACCTGTGAACGATTGGGATCCCAACTCGTAAAGTAGATATCCAATAGTACTAAGTGCTCTTATAACGTAGGCCCGAAGATGGCTGTAATAAGCCGAAACATGTAGCCTGTAAGTATTGTAAAAGGTGTTAATATATTGATGTGTTAGAATGAAAGTACCTTTATTTGTTAACTAATACACATCGGGATGACGAATATTAAACTAAACAAGTAAGTCATATAATTTAAAAAAAGCAACAATAAAAACTTCAACAAAAGCCAGTGCTCTTGGTTAGTTAGGCTAGTTGCAGTACACAACTGGTGCGGGGAATTGTAACTGTTGAGAAGGTGAGCCCATACGGTGTGTCTTCTTATATGAGAGATAAACTGTGTATTTCATCTATGGTATCAGGTATTTGATGGTATTAATAAATGAATTATCTGTAATAATAAAGGAGTATATGATATCTTGTACAACAGTGTGTTATCTAGTGAACAGACTTGGCATTCAGCTGTCTGTGCTCTACAGACCAAACTCCTGACAGATACCCAATACAGCTCTGAATATTTATTCATTATGCTTATGTTTTCATCCATTAAATCACAATAAAGATAAAAAAGAAGCTTTTGTGTGTCGTTCAGTTACAGTTTTTCTACATGCGCATTTCAACACTTTATATTATTCAAACCATTATAGGAACGCAATGTAACAGGCAGTCAGCCAGACACAAACATGCACCCAGAATTTGTACTTTTCACGGTGAGAATGATTTTAACACTTAGACAAATAGGAATTTAGCTACACACACTTCCAACAAAATACATGCCTGAAATATTGTTGAAACTGCCGTAATCATCAGAGAGATAGGTAAGAAGTTAGAAGTAATATAACCCAGTACATGGATGATATGGGTCCAATCTATCATTAAATTCATATCTTGGTGGCCAACACATATGTTAATAATATGACAGGCTGACAAAGTGCTCAGAAACCTGAGGAACAGTAAAACAAGCAGAGAGCTATCTGCTACATCAATGGAGATTCTGGTTAGTGGCACTGATCAGAAAAGTTGCTGAATCTTGTGTTTGCATACTGTACATATGGGCACTTGGATACGGTATGAGATACAGCAATGTCACTGCTTCATTCCTCCCCCAGCCCACACTGCTTGCAGAGACAATCAGCACCTATAGGCTTGTCATACCACTGCTTAATGCAGCGTTCAGGTGGTCAGTACCTTCACAAATCTTGTTATCACCTGTGGGGTTGTAGCATCATACTAAAACCAACACTGCACTTTTCTTGCACAGTCACCACTTAAACTGGTACATGCAGCATCACTCTCTAGCACAAGGAGAACCTCTACTCTCTGGGGAAACCTAAGTCCCCTCTAACAAATTGCAATTCAAATTTTAATACAACTAAGGGAGCTTCAGAAACACAGCACAATTCCTTCAACATGGATTTCATACTCCAGAAATCCTGACACTTCAGCAGTTGGGGGAAATACCCCCTAAATCCAGAAGCTCTGCTGTCAGTACCTTCCAGTATACATACTGATACTGTGATTTCACATTTTGTAATCTGGACATCACTGAGCCAGCTGAGCTATTATAATGACTCCCAAAGAACCAAAAATAAGTAAACAAGCAGCTGCTGGCACAACAAGGCATATAACATTAACAATACCAGAGACGCTTGAAACAATCAGGAAGCATGGAAGTGCTACATGTCAGAGTGTCATTATGGCAGCGTATGAGATTGGATTGTTGGCCATCCAAACATAAGGAAAAAATTACCTGTAAGAACTTTGGTCAGTAGAGGTACTGTTTAAAGACAAACTGAATATTTAATACTCTGTCACCTCTCCAGTCCCATGGGTGCCAGATTAAATAAAATTCTACTCTATAATCACTTAAATTTGTCTGGCCTTTAGGAATTATTCTATGGAAAAAGACTTTAATTACAAGCAGATTAGACTGTATTTTTATCTTCTTTGCAGTAACGTGCAGACCAACCCATTTAGTACAGACTCTACCGCCCAAACCCAATGCCCCAACAACCCCCCCTCCTCAAAAAAAAAAAAAACAATCACAGCAAAACATTTACATTCCCAACAGTGCAGCTGTTTCAAGTGGCCAGAAATACTGACGTAACAAAAACAATTGACATTTCTGGCCAGTGGTAAAATGTGTCTAATAACACACATAACTCACCTCATCAGGTTCAGTCTTTATATCAGGAAAAGATATATCTTCAGGAATCTCCTCTTGTTTGATGCCTATAGGCGCCTCTTCATTTACAGCTATGGAACGCTCTTCTACAACAACTATGTCCTGCTGAACTGCTGTATTGCTGACATCACATGTACCATTAGTTGATGATGGAAATGTTTCACTAGACGAACCTGGCAGAATGTGCAGAGAATCTGTGCAGCTCTGTAAAACCAACATAACATTAATGTGACCTGTGTTATAACAAGGAATGGTGTACACTTTCATCCAAACCAATAGTACTGTAGCTGATCTGAAGATTCTCTCCATTTTAACCATCAAAATCAGTATAATTAATAACAACCAATGTCACAGAGAACATTCCTTCCTGAGAAAATAACAGTTGCTTAGCTACTCATTCAATTTGTTGTCTTTTATAGAAAATGTGGGGTCATTACTGTTTCCACCACAGCCTGACTCACACTGCCTCACCTAACTTCTTCAGCCCCCGTCTTCTGTTCTCACATATATTATTCACTGAATAACATCACTACTACAGCCCATATGTTTAGTGCACTTCAAAAACCATGCTGATACACCAAAATGATGGACAAAGAAAAGTGAGACACCGACAAACAACCTGACCTAACCTTCTGTTCTTAAATTGGCACAAAAGACACCAAACCAAAACTCAAACCACAAACATCACCAACCATAACCTAAACTACAAATATTAAATTGCAACAATCAAACAAAAATCTCAGTCGTCGATGACAAACACAACCCTCAAATTAAGCTGTCTGTATTAAACTGGCACAACCAAAACACTAACATAACCACAGTAGAAATGTTAAAGAGTGTTGCTACAGTGACTGTGTAGTGAAGTGTGAGAGAGTGAATTTACTAATCTGTAACAACAATGGGTATGTCACTGTGTGTGCAGCACGGTATACATAAAGGCCCTGAAAACTGCAGTTCATTGTCCATTACAAATAAGTATTGCTGATAACCCTGTACACATGCCTCATGTCACACTGCCACACTGTACATGACACAGCCATTCACCTTCCTTCCTTTATTCTAACAATATCTGATATCAGGTACTGCATAAACACTTGAAATTGTCCATCCTGTGAATAACAATTTGTCCTACATGCAGATATAGAACACATTTCCATCTTCTCTGCAATTACTCACAGACCGACATTCTTTTTAGAATCCCCCCCGCCTCAACCCCTAAAAAGCAATCCCAGTAAATCATTTTCATTCCCAACAGTACAGTTATTACCCCTGGCCATACATATTGATAATCCAGAAACAATTGACATTTCTAGATACTGTTGAAATGGGTCTTACAACAGACATGCAGACATTAAAACCATGTAATCTGGTTCAGCCTGTATTCCTTAAAACGTTACACTGTATCCTCTCAACTCACCTCTTCTTTTACGTCTAAGTCCTCGAATTCATCTGTATCTGTCTCCTCTTCCTCTTCCTTTACCTCTTCAATATATATGCTATCCTCATGTTTTATATCTATGCACTCTTCTTCCTCTGTTTTCACATTGACCTCCTCCTCCCCATGTATATCCAAGTCCCCCTCAACCTTTACATTACTGACATCACATGTACCATCAGATGATGCTGGAGATGTGTCACTAGATGAACCTGGCTGAACTTCCAGAGAATCTGTGCAACTCTGTAAAACCAACATAACATTAATGTGACCTGTGTTATGATAAGCAATGGTGTACAGTGCAGCTGTTTTGAAGATTCCCTCCATTATAATTGTCAAAATCATTATAATTAATAAAAATCGATGTCAAGAAAAAGTCCCTCCTGAGAAACTAACAGTTGCTCGGCCACACATTCAATTCCCTGCCTTTTATAGAACACGTCAGTTCATTACTATTTTCCCCACAGCCTATCACTTGTCTGAATCACACCCTCTCACCTAATTTCCTTAGTCCATCCAACTCCTTTTCTCACACACATTCTACAGTGTACAGCAGTGTTATGACGGACCCACAGGCCTAGTAACCTTCAAATGCCATGACGATACAACAAATTGAGTGACAAAAAATAACAGAAAATTATGAATGACAGAACCCTTAACCTTACCAACTGCTATTGAATTGCCACAAACAAAATCCAAAGAAACTCAGACCATGAACAACACAATTCCCAACCTAACAATCATATATTGCAGTGAAACAACTGAAGGAAAAAACAGAACTAATGATGACAAACACAACCCCCAACCTAAGGTCCAGATATTAAACAGGCACAACTGAAGATGACAAGACTAAGTTGACAGTAAATAGCACAACCTGTAACCTAAAACACACACATTAAATTACCACATCCCAAACCATAACATAACTACAGTAAGAATGGTACTGGTGTTACTGCAGTAACTGAGGAGTAAAGTGTGACAGAGCGAACTTAATCGTACGTGACAGCATTTGGTATGTCATCACATCTGTAACTTTATATACTACATATGGGCCGCTAAATGTGCTGTTGACTGTTCATTACCATTAAGGTTTTCTAATAACTCTGTATGCACGTCTAATGTCACATTATGCCATATTACCCAGCAATTCACGTTACTTCCTCACATAATTCTAGTAACATCTGGAGAGAGGTACTAATTATGAAGCTATTCATCATGCAGTTTCATTCACTTTCCTATTACTTTCAGATGCAAAAGTCTAAATACACTGAACAGCACTATTCCCATATTTAGTCTACAGTCTTTCCTCAAAGTCACACACCAAGTTTCATGCACCAGCATCTATAGAAAATACTGGGTAAACATGCACACTTTTGTATCTGAAAAATCACGTTTTCAGACAGCAAAGCAAAATAATTTGAGTATGTACTGTGCATTATTCCAAAATAATTTCCTCCCCATCTCTTGATTCTGCAATCTTTACTTCTTACTTCCCCTCCTAAATATTTGAGAAGTTCCCCGCCCTTTCAAAATGCCCAACACTGAATTCGCTGTTTTCAGATTATGATTTTTTTTCTGTAAATCCAGTGATCAAACTTTACCATAAGGTTTCTGTGCTCTACAGACCAAACTTCCAACTGCCATTTAATACAGCTCCCAATTTCTATTCATCATACGTTGTCACCAGATACTGCAGCATCACCACCACAGAAATAAAGCTTTTATGTGCCAGTCTGATCCAATTTATCTATGTGCCCGTTTCAATCCATGCGTAACACAAAAAAACACGCAACCAGCCAGACGCCAACATGTTGAAAATGTTTTTAACGCGTACAACACAAGTAAGAACAAGCCTTACCGCGTGCTGTGCCCTATATTCCCAGCGTCATTCTACTACGACAAAAAGTAACGCTTCGCTGTGATGTTTTGGGTACAACTTACCGAATTGGTGCAAAACATTTTCTTTCTACCAATAGCGTGAAATATACTGCAGCTCACAGACCACAAACGACCAACCACACTTCAACATTCAACTCCCGAATACGACTTACTCTCACCGATCACAATTTAACAATTACTACACTAATTACTACCTGTTTAATTGAGCTTCAACTAATATCGCCATGGTCGTTGATCAAATATAATCTAATACAAGGCCCTATGCAACACAGCTCTTTATTCGATATTGTACGTTAGTTCCACACTTCTACAATAGGAGGCTCTGCTATCTCTCGGTGGTATTATCGCTGGTTTGTCGCTTTGGGCGTTGCTGCTTTCCTCCCTCCATAATCGCCACAGCACATTTGTCTCCTCTAATATTATCTCGTGACTCAATACACATGACGAAAGATAAGGCGGTTATCATTTTGAAATATTGTTCACGTTCCGTTCGAAATATCCATATAGTGTTCCCCGGTACCAATGCATTATTCGTGCTCCAATCCCTCCCTCACCAACACCAGTGTCGCTGCTGTCCGTACTTCAGGTTTTCGGTTATCCGTATTCCGTTTTCATTCCGTTTTCTCGTGTCTCCGTCTTTTCTCCACCCACTGCAGTTACAGCGGGAAAGTGGTGCATCACGCATCCTGTTTACCACTTGCAGTTATAGCGGTAAAGTGGTCGTACGTACAGCGGGGGTGTAAGTAAGCAAATCGACAAATATCTACTTCTCTTCAGATATTATTAGAGCAAAAATGGTGGGTAATATTAGCGCTGTGTTAACTGAGTACGAAGAGCGTGTGCGGAGATTGCAGAAGGTGCCCAGATTTTCATACGGACGACGAATGTTGAGGTAGGATAGTGCTCCGAACGGGGCGTTTTTCTACAATTTATTCAATCACCATGCTATGGCCATTCAATTTATACAGGATACCGGCTTGATTGGGAAAACGATGCAGTGTAACTCCTGTGGTCGAGATATGACGTGGTCCGAACTTCCAGATGTTCATGACGGATTTCATTGGCGATGTCAAAGGAGGGTTGCTGGGGCCAGGTGCAATCGGTCTACGTCCATCATGCACGGTTCTTGGTTTCAGCGGAGTAAGCTCACTCTCCAAGAAATTATGCTACTTACATACGACATCGTTTGCCGCGAACCAGCCACAAACATTCAAAAGGAATATTGCTTCAGTTGGCATACAATTGCAGACTGGGGCATGTTCTGCAGGGAAACCATGCTGGTGTTTTTGGAGGGCTGCTCTGTTAAGACTGGTGGTTCTAACAAGACCGTCGAAATTGACGAGAGCAAGTTCGGTCGGCGAAAGTATCATAGGGGACATCCTGTTAAGGGTCAGTGGGTGTTTGGCGGTGTCGAACGAGAGTCGGGGGAAACATTTCTTGTTACCGTTAAGGACCGAACTGCCGACACATTAATGGCTATCATACGTGACTGGATCGAACTCGGCACTACGGTCATTAGTGACTGTTCGGGTGCGTACCGCGATCTCGGTACTCAGGGTTACACGCATCAAACCGTTAACCACAGCATCCTCTTGGTCGATCCTGACACCGGGGCACACACCAACACCATCGAGGGCACGTGGCACCAAGTCAAGGTTTTCATCGGGCAGTACAACCGGGGTGATGACTATGAATTCCACCTCTCACACTACATGTTCGCGGCGAGGTGCAAGGCACAGGGCGTACCGCCTTTTACACAATTACTGCATCTCGTCGCTAACACCGATTGGTCCCGCAGCGATCCTCTTCCATGAACTGCCCGCGCCACGTGCTACACATCTCTGCATCTCCGCAATCAGGTATGGGCCCCTTTCATTGCAATCGTATTCAGGTTTCGGTTACGTGCCTACTTTCTTTGCCACGTACCACTCATCATAAGTTCCCCTGTGATCATCTTTAGGTTACTGTTTTTATCTAGCTTTTTTTAATACCACGTATCCCCTGTGATCATCTTTAGGTTACAGTTTTAAGCAAGCTTTTTTTAATACCACGTTCCCCTGTGATCATCTTTAGGTTAGGGTTTAAAGCTGCCTTTTTTTTTAATACCACGTTCCTCTGTGTTCATCTTTACGTTAGAGTTTTAAGCTCCCTTTCCACTTTTGCGCCCCTTCTTTCCAATACTACATTCCCACATTCAAACCCTACCTACAATTCCAAGCGTCGCAGAGACACGCCCTTCCCTCACAACTGACCACTCATAACGCCTTCATCCATGTGACTTCATACAACCAGTGCAGCAGCTACCCGAACCAGCCATACTTCCGTGGAGAGAAATCACGGAAATATGGCTGATTCGGGTGGTTGTAGCGCTGGCGGCCATCTTGCTCCATGGAGTACGTAAGTAAGTAACCAACAGCCTTATCTTTCGTCACGTGTATTGAGTCGTGAGGTAAGGTTACACAAGAAAATTATGTTGTTGCGATCATTGGGAATGGTGGAGTACAGCAGCGCCAATTTCGGCAGAGCTGTTTTACTATCGGCGTGAGATAGTAGCGATACATTCGGTAGACGCGTAAAACTAACGTACAAAATCGATGGGAGAGCTACATGTTGCATGTGACCTATTATTAGCTTATATTTGATCAACGACCATGACGAGTGTATAAGAAGGTTGTAAATGGTATTAATTTGTGTCTTAATTGTTAATGTGTGGTCGGTGCGAGTAAGTCGTATTTGGGAGTTGAATGTTGAAGTGTGGTTGGTCGTTTGTGGTCTGTGAGCTGCAGTATACTTCACGCAATTGGTGCAAACAAAATGTTTTGCTCTAATTCGGTAAGTTGTACACAAAACATCGCAGCTAAGCGGTGCGTTTTCTCGTAGTACAAAGACGCCGTGAATATAGGGCACAGCACGCGGTAAGGCCTGTTCTTAATTGAGTTGTACGCGTTAAAAATATTTGGACATGGTCGAGTCTGGCTGGTTTCGAGTTTCTTTGTGTTACGCATGGATTGAAACGTCATGTTGGTGATGCTCTAATATCTGGTGACAACGTATGATGAATAGAAATTCAGAACTGTTTAAGGTGGCAGTCGGAAGTTTGGTCTGTATAGAACAGAAACTGTATAGCAACATTTGATCACTTGATTTGCAAAAGAAAACTCATAACCTGAAACTAGCTAATTCAGTGTTAGGCATTTTGAAAGGGAGGGGAACTTCTCAAATATTTAGAAGGGGGAGTAAGAAGTGAAGATTGTAGAATGAAGAAATGGAGAGGAAATGAATTTGGAATAATGCACACTCCATCTTCACATTGCTTTGCTGTCTGAAAACGTGATTTTGAGATACAAAGGTGTGCATGTTTACCCAGTATTTTCTATAGATGCTGGTGCATGAAACTTGGTGTGTGACTTTGAGGGAAGACTGTACACTAAATATGGGAATAGTGCTATTCAGTGTATTTAGATTGTTGCATCCGAAAGCAATAGGAAAGTGAATGAAAGTGCATGATGAATAGCTTCATAATTAGTACCTCTCTCCAGATGTTATTAGAATTATGTGAGGAAGGGATGTGAATTGCTGGGTAATATGGCATAATGTGACATTAGACATGCATACAGAGTTATTAGAAAACCTTAATGGTAAAGAACAGTCAACTGCACATTTAGCGGCCCATATGTAGTATATAAAGTTACAGATGTGATGACATACCAAATGCTGTCACGTACGATTAAGTTTGCTCTGTCACACTTTACTACTCAGTTACTGCAGTAACACCAGTACTATTCTTACTGTAGTTATGTTACGGTTTGGGATGTGGTAATTTAATGTGGGTATTTTAGGTTACAGGTTGTGTTGTTTACTGTCATCTTAGTCTTGTCATCTGCAGTTGTGCCTGTTTAATATATGGAGCTTAGGTTAGGGGTTGTGTTTGTCATCGTCAGTTGTGTTTCTTTCTTCAGTTGTTTCAGTGTAATATATGATTGTTAGGTTGGGAATTGTGTTGTTCATGGTCTGAGTTTCTTTGGATTTTGTTTGTGCCAATTCAGTAGCAGTTGGTAAGGTTAAGGGTTCTGTCATTCATAATTTTCTGATATTTTTTGTCACTCAATTTGTTGTATCATCATGGCATTTGAAGGTTACCAGGCCTGTGGGTCTGTCATAACGCTGCTGTACACTGTAGAATGTGTGTGAGAAAAGGAGTTGGATGGACTAGGGAAATTAGCTGAGAGGGTGTGATTCAGGCAAGTGATAGGCTGTGGGGAAAATAGTAATGAACTCAAGTGTTCTATAAAAGGCAGGGAATTGAATGAGTTGCTGAGCAACTGTTAGCTTCTCAGGAGGGACTCTTCTCTGTGACATTGGTTGTTATTAATTATAGTGATTTTGACAGTTATAATCTGCAAAACTGTTACAGTACCATCAGGTTTGATGAAAGTGTATACCATTCCTTGTCATAACACAGGTCACATGAATGTTATGTTGGTTTTACAGAGTTGCACAGATTCTCTGGAAGTTCAGCCAGGTTCGTCTAGTGACACATCTCCAACACCGTCTAATGGTACATGTGATGTCAATAATGTAAAGGTTGAGGCGGACTTGGATATGCAAGGGGAGGAGGAGGTGAATGTGAAAACAGAGGAAGAAGAGTGCATAGATATAAAACATGAGGATGGCATATATATTGAAGAGGTAAAGGAAGAG
>Ga0268261_10004479_pt1 | contig 10473 bp, 7 predicted proteins | sample TergutNc150P1_FD_190353 | JGI IMG/M metagenome (GOLD analysis project Ga0268261, IMG submission 190353) | Nasutitermes corniger P1 segment gut microbial community from laboratory colony in Florida, USA - Nc150 P1 (SPAdes) (version 2) | ecosystem: Host-associated > Arthropoda: Insects > Digestive...
GGTAGAGGTCTCTGCGACGAGCTGATCACTCGTCCAGAGGAGTCCTACCGACTGTGCTGCGTCGTTGTGTGTGATCTAGAAACATCAAGAATGGGTGCTCCATATATATATATATGACATTAGTCACCTAAGGGTTAATAATTTAACCCTTATCCTGCTAACGTGGAGAAAATGGTGAGCTCCTAATAATGCCAGCAAATAGCAGATGGGATTTAATTCGGGCTTTAAAGGGTTAAATGGAGGGAGTTTTTTGATTAGCTGATAAACATTGATCTTCTCAAGAAGGACTCTGCTCCATGGACTACATAAGATAGTAATTCAGACTTTATGTTGATCCTCTTTTTGATGGAAGAGGGTTGCTTCCAACATTTTAGGATAGCATGCTGTATATATATACATAATGTACCACTCTGGTGTAGTTGGTTGCTTTGGTGTTTGGGTGAGGGGAGGACCAGTAGACAGTCAATGACAGCTTTCAGACTCCACACTAGGACACCCAACAGGTCCATAAACTACATTGTATTGATTGACACTCCCAAGTATGACCTAAATACAGTGACCCACTACTAAAACCAACCCCAGTATGACTCTAATGTGATGATTCCTCTCCCACTGACCCTTGAAGATACCAAGAAATAATTCATCCCCAAGAAAGATATGCCCTGTTAGTCCCTAAAAGTTCCACCTTTCCATTAATCCCAATTCAAATGATAACTTCACCTGATGCATATAGTGTAGGCCTACTCACTCACAAACCAGCTTACATTAACCTTTGATAACATGTGGTTACCTGAATTATTGAAATAGGTCTAGCAAGATGCAACAGATTATTTTTATGCGCTATATTAGCACCATATTAACCTTTAAGAACCGTGCGTCCTATATATAGGACGGGCATACCGCTACCCCCCAGATGTTGCATTTTATATATTTTTTTTCAACAAATATAAGTACTGAGTATTTTAAACATGCTGCACACTCTCCGTTTTTCTCTTCAAAATGCCGCTTACTTCATAATGCTACCTTTTTTGGTTCCTGTATTATTCACATTTTACATACAGAGTGTGCTAAAATTTAAATGTAAAACTCTGATGCCAAAAGGTTAATGCAATATTTCAAACTGTATCTAGTGCAAATGACTGCATGCAATGTGCTGAATACTGGGATGGGATTTGTGTATAGTGGCATTATGACCAGGCATTAGCAGAATCATCTACACAACCTCAGTATTTACCTACCAGAATGCAAACAGTCTACGGCTGGCCTGGCTCAAACTAAACCCCCCTCCCCCCAACGCACGCCATTCACCAACGTTCTATTAACCACCCACAGATTCTCTGTTGCTGTCATGTCCTTGCTTCAGCATCGTGAGTGCACAACCCCACAACAACTTTCATTCACCTCCTTCACATCCACCATATGTCTCAAATCTTTTCGTCACTTCTCAAGAACTACCAACTATTAACGAAAGCAGCAGACAGTAGAAGCATTATGGAAAGTGAGGTTAACTGACAAGTTAATGTAGCACACTAAAACATTATGCAAAGTTATGGAGTATAATATATAACTGCTGTCAAGTATAAAATTTATTTATACTGACATCCCAGTCTTCCAAGGTACGCACTGCTGCTACCTCCATCTTCAGATCAGCTGAACAAAACATCCACACTCCAGAAAACCAGAATCTTCATCAACACTACTGTAAGGACCTCCATCTTAGCAATCCTGGTACAGGCCTGGACAGGCTCTGAGGGTTCCAGGAGTTTGAGGTTCCGAGATATAAAGACAATCAGCAGGTGAAAGTGGTAATGTTGTCAGTCCTATGCACCATCTTGCCTTAAATCCCACAGAAAGTTACTGGTACTCATTCCTGTTAGTGGCTGAGACTACGCCAAGGCCTTAATGTGGACGGAAGGATTATGTCAATGAAAAATTCCAATGACACCATCAGGAATCACACCTGCAACCTTCCAGCTTGTAGCATAGTGCCTCAACCAACTGCACCACCACATGTCCTTACATATACATATATATATATATATATAGCGTCAACTAAACCATGTCCTCAATAAGGGGTAACAAACCAACCCTTCTGCCTCTCAAGTACATACATTTCAATTTCCAGCCACTATTCACAAATTATGCATATCCTTGGGATTACATTCTGTCCCTAAAGTTCAGCAAACCAGTGTGAAATCACAATACTGGTGGTGTGCATACCATTTAATTTGTTCCACATGACCCCTCAGTTATAATATGGCACCAGTTTATAAAACCCTGCAAACAAATGTATACTGAAATATGTGAATGTAAATACAGTACATAGTTATGTGTAAGATCACAAAATCTACTTTGTTTACAAGTTAACATGTAAGCTGGGTTTTTTGAAGTAGCTTACATCTGTTTAGCTAACATATTTTCCATTACTCAAATAAAACACCCAACTAGATGCAACAATCAATCGTAAAATTTTATTGTTTTGTCGCACAGACACTGCTCAACATGTTTTGGGCATTATTATGCCCATCATCAGGAGCCCGTCAAACTGCCGTTGCAGCCTCTGGTTCCCTATCATCATAAAAGATAGTGTTAAAAATCAATTGATAAAACATATGTCTATTATTTAACAATAGTCTCTTATAGTTATCATTGAGCCAGTACAATTTTTTGGTATCCATAATGCTAGTTATCTGTATTAAGTACGATTGAAATACAATTTGTGTTTCACTTTTTTGAAAAATCTATTTGCATCTGATTTGGATATGCACTCTATAGAACTCTAAAATTATCTTTTATGATGATAGGAAACCAGAGGCTGCAATGGCAGTTTGATGGGCTCCTGATGATGGGCATAATAATGCCCAAAACATCTTGAGCAGTGTCTGTATGACAAAATAAAATTTTACGATTGATTGTTGCATCTAGTTAGGTGTTTTGAATGACTGAAGATGCACGGAACCACAAACCCTAAATACTTTCCATCGTTTTGCTGGCTGTCACTAGCATCAGCCTGCAGTACAAAAGTACAGTTACTGCTTACCCAGCGAGATTCTTGCCGGTTTGGAATCCAGTGAAGAAGTAACGTTCACAATGTGCACAACTGATATGGACAATGTCCACAGTCCTGTGACACTGCTCATACACAGCATTTGCAAAATGGGATGTAATACAATTACAAAAAAGAAAGTCAGGATAATAGACAGGTACAATAAAATTATTGTAGCACACAACTTTCAGACATACACTTGGCTGAATCATTACAATGTGTAAGCAGACATACTATGGAAGGAACTTGAAAGAATGAAATGTGAACTCACTTTTCTCAAATTCCACTTCTTATCTCACATGGATGACCTCTGAAGTGTTTGAAATATAAGACAGCCACTTCCAGCACATATAAAATTACTGTATCTAATTCAAAATTTGTGATCCTTTTCCACATCCAATGCACACCATCATGTGTTAGGAAAACAAACTATTAGTGTCACATGACACTACAGACACTCAAGAATTGTGTATGAAATTCTTATGTGGCTTATAAAAAATGTTACTGGGGGAGGGGGGGAGGAAGGGAAGGACAGGTGTTACCAATATTTATGAACACACAGTTTACACAACAACAATCCATCATTTAAAGACACCTGAAGTACATAAATACTCAAAATCCTACAAAATGTACTTCCAGTACTCAATATGCATGAGGCTGAACAAGCATGAAATTACATCATTGCACAGTGGAAAATACTTTTTAAATTCCCTACAGGCAGAGACACCACAATTGTAAACAGTGATGATTCCAAATACATTGCACCAAAATGAACGACTTCCATATACCAAAGGATTTTGGATCCTGCTAACAATATGAGAGGGGAAATCTCATTGGAACACACTTGTGACTCATTGTCTAATTACATACATCACAGAGACATGGATAATCCCCAGTATGTACACGATGATGTACCTTCAGATTACCTGTGTCAACGAATGCTTTATTACTCACATCATAGCCTTATGGACACCCCCAGTACATAACAATGACATAACTTCAGGCTACATATGTCACTTACTGCTTTATTACACATTTCATAGTGATGCGGACGATCTCCAGTATGTAAACGTTGATGTACCTATATAACCAACAGTAACCTGAATGTTTTATTACACACATCATGGCAATATGGATGCTCCCTAGTATGTAAATTTTGATATACCTTCAGGCAACTTGTTTCACTGAATGTTTTATTACTCGTATCACAACGATATGGAAGGTCCCCAGCATGTACACAATGATGGAACTATATGTGTGTCTGAATGTTTTATTATACACATCACAGAGATATGGATGTTATGTAGCATGTACGATTTGATGTTTCCTCAGATTACCTTTTATACTAAATGTTTTATTACAAAGATCACAGCGATATGGACGCTCCCCAGTATGTACCCTATGATGTAACTTCAGAAAATTTGCTTCTCTGAATGTTTTATTACAAACATCACAGCAATATGGACGCTCCCCAGTATGTACACGTTGATGTTTCTTCAGATTACCTTTTAAACTGAATGTTTTATTACACAAATCACAGCGAAATCGATGCTCTCCAATATGTACACACTGATGTACTTTCACCTTACTTCTGTCACTGAAAGTTTTATTACACATATCACAGCGATACAGATGTTCCCCAGCATGCACAAGTAAATGAATTTTCAGATTACTTTTGGCACTGAATGTTTTACTACACACATCACAACAATATGGACGCTCCCCAGTATGTACACTTTTATGTACCTTCAGACAATTTGCTTGTCTGAATGTTTTATTACAAACATCACAGCAATATGGACGTGCCGCAGTATGTACCCTTTGATGTAACTTCAGACCATTTGCTTCTTTGAATGTTTTATTGCACACATCACAGGGATATGGACGCTCCTCAGTATGTAAACGTTGATGTGTCTTCACAATACTTGGTGTACTGAAAGTTTTATTACACACAGCACAGCGATATGGACGCTCCCCAGTATGTACATGTTGATGTAACTTCAGAATACCTTTTCTAATGAAAGTTTTATTACACAAATCACAACGATATGGACGCTCCCCAGTATGTATACGTTGATGTACCTTCAGATTACCTCGTTTACTGAATTTTTTATTACACATATCACACGAATATGCAAGCTCCCCAGTATGTACACGTTGATGTTCCTTCAGATAACTTTTGTTATTAAATGCTTTATTACACAAATTACAGCGATATGGACGCTCCCCAGTATGTACATGTTGATGTGCATTCAGATTAGGTTTGTTACTGAATGTTCTATTACACACATCACAGCGATATGTACGTTCCACAGTATGTATCCGCTGGTGCTGTTTCATAGCGCCCTGCTCATTAAATTTTCCATCGAGGGTTCCCTGTTAGGAAAAAAAGGAAGTAATTATACTATTTTAACAAGGGGTAGAAAACATTATTAAAATTAGTAATAAATCAATTACACAAATATTATATCACAAGACGTGTTCTTTATCAATTCAATTCAGCTTGACACACGTAGTCTATTATGGTGTGTTAATACATGAATTAATGGATCCACTGCAGAATCATAAGCCCAAGGTTACCACCAGCACAATAGTCATCAATCATACGAATACCCTAAACCCAGCTAACCCTTGTCCGTCCTGATAAATGCAGGAGGAGAATGATGAATTCTAATTATATGAATGTCCCAAAAACCATCTAACCTTTGTACGTCTTGACAAATGGTATGGCTCCACGACTGCAGCAACACACGTGTTCGGTAGCCGCTGTTCGGGCCCATGATTCTGCAGTGTATCGGAACCAATTACCCCATTTCGTGTTACAAGACACTAGTTCAGAATGTTGCGTGATACAGATATTTTACAGCTTTTCTTTGAAGATCTAAACTATGCTATGTCTCTCCTCTAAAAAACAGCTACCACCATATAAGCGCAATAACTGTCAGCTCCATTCACAGACATTAAGCATGTGCAGCCTTTCTGTTATCAAGACATGTTCTTCTTGGACATCTTGACCCCTGTAGAAAAGACAAATTGGTTATCCCAAAATATCGCCCTATGCTGCATACAATCCCAGAAAAAAGCAGGTCTCAAAACATGTTCAATTTCAGTGTGTTTTTCCAACAGGAGAATGCCAAATGGTTGAATATAAATGTGTTCTGTGTCATTATCTCAGAAAACATTGTCTAGTAGGATAAACTCACGTGACCTCCCAGGTGAAGGGATTGGTCCTGCTCTTCCTACTCAGCATCTCTGTTGGAAGTTTGAAAGTTCCTTCATCCCTAAAACCACCAAATATGAGGCTTTCTGCTTCTGATACCACATACACAAAATCTACAAACCAAGATCAACCAACTTCCTGTAACTGCTAAGCTACTTCCAAAACCTGGCATACAGTTGTGTGTAGCACCAGTAGCTGTTCAAGCACAGCAAACAGACTTTCACATGCTGCATGAAAAACTTCCGGGGCTTGTTCAACATTCATGACTCGTAAGAACACAGAACATATTTGTGATTCGCCAGAGATTAGAAATATATTCCAGATACATTATGGTACAGAAACCAGGGATACAGCCCGCAAATGTGTAAGTGTTTAGCAGCAGGGGGGCATTGCCCCCTGTCTGCATGCAGTCCAACAATTGGCGGTAAGATAACACACAAAAAAAAGGAACCAATATTACTGGTGAATGTCCTATACTCTGTGATAAAAACTACAAACAAGACAGAAGTAACATTTTGCAATAATGACGTAAAGGTATGATACCGCACTGGACTCTGTAATTTCAAGATGAATTTCTTTTACTCCTAGAAAACCAAATATGAGGCCAGACGGAATTGGCTGCAAGTGGCACAACATCTACTCATACCAGATCCTCCGAGGTAGACCTGAGTCCAAAGTATAGTACTAAATCTCTAAAACTAAGAACAATTATTGTGCAGTTCATTACAATTAAAGTAATTCTCAACAGACTTCTACCAACTGCAGTAAAGTTTAAATGAATGTTGCAAAATTTAATGTGTGGATTTTTACACAGTAATCTGCAAATGCAAAAAATAGAGAAGATACAGAAATTACATTTTTAAAGTTCCATCTTATGAGAGTACATTTACACTAAAATTCAATAGTTTTACCATGTGTCTAATTTGGCTAGAAATTAGACACTTTCCTATACCCACTCACACCCAAAACCATACTGAAATACTGCCAAAGCTTCCATAATCATAAGATAGATAGGAAAGAAGTTTGTAGTAATGAAACCCAGTACGTGGATAATATGCCATTGGTCTAATTCACAACTTCCTATCTTGGTGGCAACAACGTATGTTAATAATATGACAGCCTGACACAATGTTCATAGACGTGAGAAACAGTAAAGGAAGCAGAGCGGTATCTGCTGTGTGAATCAATTGTTTTTCCATATTGCACATCAGAGCCCTTGGATAAGGTACACGATACAGGAATCACTGCTTCATTGCTAACCCAGCCCACACTTCTTGCTGAGGCAACCATAACCTGTAGGCTTGTCATACCACTTCTTAATGCAGTTTTCAGGAGGTCAGTACCTATGCAAATCCTCACAAAAGGGGAACCATTGCTCCCTGGGGAAATCTAAGTCCCCTATAAAAAATCACAATTCAAATTTTAATACATCTAAGGGGCTTCAAAAATACAGTACAATTCCTTTAACATGGAACTGATACTCCAAAAATCCTGATATTTCAGCAGTTGAGGAAATAGCCCATAATTCCGGAAGCTCTGGTGTTGGTGCCTTCCAGTACGCCTACTGATACTGTGATTTCACATTTTGTAATCCGGACTTCACTGAGTCCACTGAGCTATTTTAATAGCTCCCAAAGAACTGAAAATGTGTAAACAAGCAGCTGCTGTCAAAACAAGGGAAATAACATTAACAATTCCAGAGACACTTGAAATAATTAGGAAGCCTGGAAATGTTACATGCCAGACTGTCATTATGGCAGCATACAAGATTGGATTGTTGACCATTTTGGTATAAAGAAAAACATGGAAAAAAATTTCCTGTAAGACCATAGGTCAGTACAGGTAGTGTTTAATAAATGAAATACTTATTAATCCCTCATCTCTCCAGTTCTGTGGGTGCCAGATTTAGGAAATTCTACTGTATGAACACTTAAATTTGTCTGCTTCAGGAATCATCCTGTGGATAAGGATTCTTAACTACTTGGAGATAAGAATATATTTTTGTCTTCTGTGTTATTACTTGCAGACCAACCCACGTAGTACAGACCCTACCACCACTCCCAAATATAAAAGAGTGACAGCAAAACATTTTCATTCCCAAAAGCAGAGCTGTTCAATTGGCCAGAAATACTGACATTGCAAAAACAACTGACATTTCTGGACACTGATAAAATGTGTCTTATAACACACACACGCACACATAACTCACCTCGTCTGGTTCAGACTTTATATCAGGAAAATTTATATCTTGAGGAATCTGCTCTTGTTTGATGTGAACAGCGGCCTCTTCATTTATGGCTGTAAAACCCTCTTCTATGACAACTACATCCTCCTCAACTTCTGTATTGCTGAAATTACATGTACCATCAGATGATGCTGGAAACGTCTCACTAGATGACCCTGGCAAAACTTGCAGAGAATCTGTGCTGCTCTGTAAAACCAACATCACATTAATGTGGCCTTTGTCATGACAAGCAATGCTATACACTTTCATCAAACCTGATATTACTGCAGCTTTTTTGTATATTTTCAACACTATAACTGTCAAATCATTACAATGAATAACAACAAATATCACAGAAAAAGTCCTTCCCGAGAAGTCAACAGTTGCTCAGCTACTCATTCAATTCCTTGTCTTTACTGAACAAGTGGGTTCAGTACTGTCTTCACCACAGCCTGATTCATATCCTCTCACCTAATTTCTCTAGCCCTCCTATCTTCTGTACTCACATATATTATTGACTGATAAACATCACAATTAGAGCCTATATGTTTAGGGCACTTCAAACACCATGCTGACACACCAAAATGGAGGACAAAAAGAGTGAGACACTGACAAATAACAGAAACCTGGACTAACATAAAGTTCTTAAAATGACACAAAAGACACACAACAAAATTCAAAACACAAAAAATACCAAACGTAACCCAGACTATATATATATATATATATATGTATTAAATTGGAACAACACAATGAATAGCCTCCATTCATCTGAGCAGTGGTTCATGTTTAATGTTCTGAACAAGCCATCCACATCTTTGCATGCCACTAGAGTGCCCTTCACGGTGAAGAATTCTTCCAGACTTCTTTTGGGCGATAATGACACAGAGTTATTTTCATGCCTTCATCCAAATATATCCATTGTTTCATTCTGGATGCTAGCAGTTCAGCCTTTACCTTTGGCAGCTCCAAATCGTGTACTAGATCATTCAGTTCATTTTGTGTAAGTTTGTGAGGTGACTCAGATGCTGGACCTTGGAAGTCTGGATCTGCAGGTGCTTCTTCGTGAGATCCTGTTTTCTCCGTGTCTTCCTCTTCCATCTCCGAATTCAAATTGTATTCTTTTGGTGGCTCCGGCATGGACAGATCTTTGCCATGAGGCACAGGTCTTATGGCAGAGTGTATATTTGGATAGTAAATCCTCTGTGTCTTCTTTCTGTACATACCACTTGCCACAGGAAGTGTCAAGCAAAAGTAGCAGTCACTGCTGTGGTTTGAGGGTTCCCTCTACACCATTGGAACAGCAAATGGCATTGCCATTCCCTTACGATTTATCCAGCCTCCCAGACGTATTGCACACAATTTTCACGCAATGTGCGGCGCCCAGTTCTTGTCTTGGTCACCCAGTTTACACCCAAAGTACAGATGGTAGGCTTTCTTGATCAGAGGCTTTATGGAACGCCTCTGTGACGCTAACATCACTTCCCCACACGCACATAACACAATAGGTACGCACTGTTCACACAAGAGCGAGACATCCTGTCCTACAGCTGCGCTTCTACAGACTGAAACTGAGGCACTGTCTGGCGGCTGATGCAATGACCTTATCATGTGACCTTACTCTAGTCACAGCATTAGTCACCTGTGATTGATGACCTTATCATGTACACTAGTCACAGCGTTAGTCACCCATGATTGTCATTTGTGACTCAAACCCTAATTTGAAATCGGAATTCACTGTACATGAACGCCGCCTCCTGTATCTTCGACACAAGAGCTAAACAACAAATCTTAACCCTTAGGTGACTAATGTCATATATATATGGAGCACCCGTTCTTGATGTTTCTAGATCACACACGACGCAGCACAGTCGGTAGGACTCCTCTGGACGAGTGATCAGCTCGTCGCAGAGACCTCTACCTGACAGCACACGACACTCACAACAGACAAATATCCATGCCCCCGGTGGGATTCGAACCCAA
>Ga0268261_10004480_pt1 | contig 10472 bp, 6 predicted proteins | sample TergutNc150P1_FD_190353 | JGI IMG/M metagenome (GOLD analysis project Ga0268261, IMG submission 190353) | Nasutitermes corniger P1 segment gut microbial community from laboratory colony in Florida, USA - Nc150 P1 (SPAdes) (version 2) | ecosystem: Host-associated > Arthropoda: Insects > Digestive...
GACTAAGAAAATATCATGTAGAGACTCTCGATTGTTCCTCGTGAAAGATATACTGAAAATGATGGCACAAGTCGGTAGAGTGGAACAGCACTCAAAAAAGTTTGGTCAGTCTTGTTCGTGATAGGGAAGCAGCTAAAATGTTGCGTGTGAACTGCGAGTGGCGAGAAGAAAAAAGTTGTTAGTGAAGTGTTTAGGAGGTGACGTGTGTGTGAAGTACGATGATTTTTCTGACACCACCACGCCAGGGCACAACTCCACAAATCTTGAAGCTGAAATTTCCTGTTTATACATCGGGCCCGAAACAGAAACGTAAGTAAAATAAACTGAAAATTATAAAACTTTAAATTAACTTCCTGCATGTAGGCATTAAAAATTTCTACTGAATATTTGTCTGAACTGAAATATCTCTGATGTATTCGCAACACAGTGCAGATTATTTCATTATTTAATAACCTTCGGTTCATAATTTAAAGAAGTTTATTGCCACACATGCGCAACGATTTAAATGCCCGCAGCGCAACACATACGGTGCGTTCGTACGGTGAGCACTTCCAAGTCTGCACCATATATGGCGCGCCGTCAGATAAAGGTTAAACAGTCCTTTTAACACTGTACACTACCAAAACATGTCGGCAAATGTACACACAGCATAACAATTCTGGCATGTTTACTGCCCTTGGTTTGATTATTTGGAAACCCATAAACCTTATGAACAAAATGTAATAGGCATAACATGTGAATCATTTTCCACTATTTCTGTTCAAAATAATTCTTGTTCTAACACACACTTAGCAAGTTACGCTGGTGGTGTACAAAGAAACCAATAGGTCTTTGTCATGTACAGTACCCACTTGAAACCACAGAATTATAAAAAGGCCATGCTCAGCACAGCACTGCACTTTTATTTGAGGTGCGGAAGGAATAAAGGGGACATGCACTGTGATGTGATGATGGTGGTAGAGAGGGTGACAGTGAAGAGAAGGATGGGAAATAAGGGAAAGGAGGAGAGGGAGGAGGTGGAGAAAGACATTTCCCTGTCAGTTTCAGGTACTCTTATCTAAGCTTTTAATATCTAATTTAGAAAACATTTTATTACAGGCTTTGATCTCAACTGATAGTTACCAGCTCCAATGGTGAACACCTTATCAAAGTCAGCTGCTATTGCCATCTGTTTGTACAACTGCGGACTTTGGGCAAGATATGCAGAGCCCTTGAAGTACGATACTGTGAACACATTGGCCCCACCCTCACTTGCTGCTGAAATAATCTTTGGGGTGTGAATCTCCACAAAACCCTGTGGCACATCAATCAAATCATCACTTACTCAAATCTCATGACAGAGCATATCAATGGTAGCAAGAGGGTAAGGAGAAATATGAAGTGTGGCTTGACAAATTACATCAGTGCTGTTAGTGCAGAGACAATTTTTCACATGCACTTTTGCTTTTTAAAAGTGAGCTCAAGATGGATTCCAAACCTGCTAGTCAAATACAAACCACCTTCACATACTTGCAGAAATGTAATAAATTTCTTCATTAATTCTTTCTCAAAAGGAGGTGGAACAGCATAGTCAGCATAGTGACTACACTGTGAGCTGGACTGGGGAATCACAGTTCAATTCCTGACAGACGATAAGATTGTTCTCTTCCCAGAAGCACCAAGACCAGTTCTGGGCCTACCCAGCCTGATGGATACCAGGGATAAAGTAACTAGGATAATGGTGTCATGCAACTCTATCTAGTGAAAATGTTAAGAATGAGTAATACCACGTCTGCTCTTCCCCATGTGCCTTCATGGCATGCACAGAGACAAAGTTACCTTGACTGTTTAGTCCTCAAACATACAACACTACATTGCATCTAAAATGTAATTACCAAATGTTGCAGTCAAGTGGCCAGCAATTCTGCTTCACACTTGGAAGGTCAAAGTTTCACATTTCAGCTGAAGGACCAGTTACCATAACTGAAGAACTTTATGGTTCCTCAGTCCCACCAGGTAAATGTTACAACAGCTCCTCTTTAGGTCATGACCATTTGCATATACTTTTTAATTCTCTATCCACAGATCATCCTCTAGTTTTTTGCCATATGGAGGTACTAATATTATCAAATAATCCAAGAATAAATGAATAAATAAATAGAAATCTATACCATATGCTAAACTAACTGGCTGAAACAGTAATGCTTCACGTTCAGTCACAGCTATTCCAAAGACTACCTCACGGATTCAGATTGCCCCAGATATTCCTGCCTCTCAGGCAAACACTGAGATATTACCTCAAATCATTCCATCACCAATTGCTTCCAAATCATTATTCACTGAACATACTACCACACCACAATCTGCTAGTTACCTAACAGCACTGTCAAATAAATTAATTAATAAACTGATTAATTAATTATAACATTTACCTATACATCACCTACTACTGCATCTGTGTAATCCCAAACACTGGTACCAAAAGCTGTAATTTAACATCAACAAATAGTATACACACATTTTGTAGGGGTATAAACACAATTCTTACCATACTTTAAGACAACCCACTTCCTGTGGCAAATTTTAAGAAAACATTCTACAGCCTCATCAAACAGTCTTCTGACACATGTTTACTGGATAAGAAACAGTGGGAGCACAGTACTGACAGAATAAAACAGAATAACTGACAGCACGTGCAATGAGCAGGTATGGAGGGAACAATGGTAATGAGTATGAAGCACATATTGGGAGACAAAAGAGCATACCTTGTCAGTGAGAATGTCCCGGAACAATCTGCAGACACCGGCCTCAAGGCGGAAGATTGCCTGGTTGGCTGGGGTTCTCAGATCTAATACACGGTTGTCCAGTCGCGTATCCTGGTTGACACGAATGTTCAAACCCTCTGGATCCTGCAGCAATGAAATATAGTGAACAAGGGGATTATCTCCATGTTTACTGTGAAGATGGAAAGCTATACACCGCAGTTACCAGGCAAGTTATATGCAGCATCAATAATCAAACTAAAGCTGTTGCATTGTGTACAAGAATGACCTGCTACCTAACAATAACAAACTCAGACTCTGGAACAGATGTGCAGCATGGCTAATTTTAACACAGTACGTGAAAACAAAAATACTGCACTTGAAGATTGAAAGTACTCATATATAAATTATTTTATCTTCAGTTTGCACAGGCTCAATAAGCATCTACTTAAAGAAAATGTACCTAAATACCTTCAAGACATCTCATATTTATCTCACTGGTCCTTGCCTGTGAAACTCATAAGCCAACACACTGATGTGAAATAGTAACTGCTAGCAGTACCTCACTGAACTTATATTCACATCAATTCTCCTTACAACATGTGCTTCTGACACAATTACTAACTAAATAGAGCACAGCCCTTCTTCAGAAACAAGCACCTTTTACAACATCCCAATATTATGCTTCATTCTTGAGGCCATCCCTGGACTGCACCCTTAACCAGACAAGCCTTAAAAATCTTACTTCCATTAACCTTTAGAGTTCGTGCGTCCTATGCATAGGACGGCATCTAAAGGCATTTAAAACCCTGCCTGGCTTGTGCATCCTATGCACAGGACAACCAAAGCCCCTGCCATGTAAATATTTTCTCTCAACACCATGAAAACACACATAGGAATGAAGTATATCTTCACTCATCCTTTAACAACGCAATAAATATAATTTTGGCCAGCTTTATGCTGCGGCCACTTTACTCCCAGGAAAGAGACTACTGAATAAGTCTGTATAAGTTTGGACAATGTTCTTTATTTTTCAATGGTCAATACATTCTGGCATGTGTTCTACTACCAGCTGAAGTACTGAGTGTGTTGGCAAAATCTGACAGGGTTTCTAAGTACACATTCCAGCAAAAAGCAGTGGAATGCAATTCATCAGGATGTGGTTTCCATTTCTAAGACAGAGTTTAACTGCTGGCTTATAAACAGCAGGCTTGTTTCGCAGTGAGAAGTTATGACTGCATATACAGAAGGGACCAAAAGTCATTTCTCACCTGTAAGGCATTCATCAGGAATATCCCTCAGATGGAAATAGTACCTTTTTTTTTAATTAAAAAAAAAGATCAAGCATGTACGTGCATCTATACAAGCACGTGGGTGGCCCTTTCTAACATTTGTGTAAATACAGGAAATATGAGAAATGTATTTATTATTATATATAAGTGGTGTGGGCAGCTGATGAAAAACTTTTTATAATGAGCTTGTAGTGTTAAAACTGACGGAAGGCTCGAGTTACTAATAGTCAGTGTTTATCTTTTCTGGGTATTGGTCTGTGTCACACACATCTCCCTGCAGCTGGAAGGTTGGAGGTATAATGTCTAACCCAAATTATATTCATTCTAATACACAAACAAAGGAAAATGCTTTATTATTATTTTTAGATGTTACTTGTCTCAAATTTCTTGATCAGAAATCTCTTCTTCAATTATTTCTTAATTGTGAGACTTCGGTGCTTTTTCTGACCCTTCCTTTTCGTTCCAATAAAAGACAGCATTTTTATTGCCACAATGATGGGTTAGCAGTCTTGCATTGAAGACTGCTTCTTTACCGAGAAAAAGGACAAACGTATGACTTGAAAAAATAGAGAGCTATTGCACACAAAACTGCGTAGGAATACATCATGTGTGACCTCCCTAAGAGAAGAACAAATGGAAATGACTGCATCTTCTGCAAATTTATTTTAGGTATTTAGGAACTAACACTAATTACTGTATTTTCTAAGACACACAGAAATATCTCCTATTTCCTACAAAATGCCACTTTTTTCATTATTTAGTATTGTTTTGGTTCATGTAATATTAACGGTTTTTGTAAACCATGCGCAAAAATTTAAATGGCCCACAAAAAGAGACTCATAAGTGAAGGCGGACTGTTGCCATTTAAATCCCGATGCCAAAAGTTCAAGATAAATCCTAATATTATCATTTCACTATAAGCCTCGATTTCTCAAGTAGGTTAATCCTTTCACATTTCCTGACTAATTTATTGTGGGCATTCCTCTATACAACATGCTCAGCCAATCTCAACCTTCTTGATTTAATTGTCTAAATGAAATTTATGTAAGAATATAAATCATGAAGCTACCTATAATGCAATTTTCTTGAACTAAAATATCTATTACACTGCTTATGTTCTTAGACCCATCTGTGAGTCCACAGCACTTGTATCTTACTAAGAACATATTTATAATTAACTCACAAGTTACATGTTGTAACATTACTGTTGTAGCAGAGTATGTTATGAGTTAATTCTCTTCCATATTCCCTGAAATAATGTAGTGAAACCACTGACTAAAATAAACCATTTCCATTCTCTGTCTTTACTTTTCTGTTTAACATCTAGCATAACTTAGAACGCAATCAAATCTCGCAGATTTTTTAACATTCCCCAATTATATTGAAGACCTAACACTTACTTGTCTCAAAAACTGCAAAGAGATAAGTTTTTAAGAATCATATCACAAAACTACACTCAATTCTTTTTTGAGCCTGCATTTACCTTCCACTGACCATGTGTCTGTCAATATTCATCATTTGTTTAGACAACTTCAATTTGATTTTATATTTTAAACATCACAAAGGTTTGTCACACCTGTCCAGTGTTCATTTACAATTAGATTAGGTTTTCTGCATGCCAGGTTTTTAAATCGCTGTCTCTTAAAATGGCTTCACCTCATCTTCCTTGATAGGACGAGCTGCGTCTTCAATGAGCAGAGGCAACTGACCCTTGGCAGGAGATACAGTGAACAGCTGCATCACATGGAGCTCAACATTCTTTTGGCTACAGCTTTCAATTTTTGAATCCACTTTATGAACTACCGCTTCTATATCCACAACGGACTCCTTGGTGATACTGTAAGTATTCATATCATTCAATAGACAGAACTAAGGCATGAACTCTCCCACTCCCCAGAGTGGCTTGAGTGAATATTTATTTCATCAAAGGACTGACACCAGTGTCATACTTAATCAACTCAAGTTAATCTATGTAATCAAAACTAGCTTCTGTAACATCCATTTCAATTAAGTCTTCTGATGTGTGTCTTTGTTTTCCAACAGCTCCCTCCCAAAATTATCATGCTTGCAGCTTTCAGTATCCAAAATTTAACTTAGTTCAGGATAAAATAAATCACTAAATGTTAACATAAATGATTTTTAATATTACAATATAAATCTGTGATGTTTTGTTGGGGTTCTGAGCAGGTAAAGGTACTATTTGTGTCACAATGTCAATGTGGTTTACAGTTTTGGGTTGTGAGCAAAATAGCCTAACAATCCCTATTCTGGGACATTCTCCTTCAGACGATATTTTCCTACACCTGAATCACCAATACAAAGATAACACAGGACCCATATCTACGATTTTTGAAGCCGTATTTCTCAACAGTTCCATTTCCAAACCCCATTAACAAAATTATAAAATGTAATCTGACACTCTCTAGAAGGATAGATGTAACACATCCTGAAGCACTAACATGGTGATAATATCTTTTGATATCTAGAGTAGGTGTACAGGTAATTCACAGCAAACTAAAAACAAATGTGACTATATTAATTACAAAAATGACTCATAATCTTCTAATGAGAACAGGAATATGATATTCAGGAATGTAATTCTGCTCAGCTGTCTTTAAATGTGAAAAAGTGGCTGAAGTTGCTCATGTTAGAAAAATGCCCAAACGGTACAACTATTTCTACAGTCAGTGTAGCCTTACAATTATTCATGGAGGATAATGAAAAGACAAACATATGACAATCAAACCTCAATGCAAACTAACAGGAATGGGTACACAAGATTTCTAGAAACCTAGGACCACCTCAAAATACTAGTCACCATTAGGGTGACAGGAAGCAACTTCTACACAAATATTATGTGCCACAGTACAAAATTGAGTTTCCCAGTATTTCTGTACTGCTGTTAATAGGTAGAGCTTATGACAATACAAATGCAAAAATCTTTTGTCATCACTAAGCGACGCAATGCACTTACGTACTTGGATGCAAACTTGACCATCAGCTTGCTCACCACATCACTGACAGCAACGAGGCACTGCACAGTGTACTGCTGCTGGCGCAGGACAATGAAACACTGCTTACCTGTGGGGAAACAACGCCCATGTCTAAGCACATGAAGACATTAGACAGACAGTTCTGATTAGTAATTGAAGAGACACTAGCCCATATTCCAGGACAAACTAAAAACTACTACAAAACAACTTTACATGCAGGCCTGGGTTTTAATTGATGGGCCACTACAGACAGTTGCCTCAGCTGTATACTCTGTGCAACAACAACCAGCACATTAAATTTTCCAAGCCTGAAACCAAAAGTGATGTAAGTGTACAACAAGCATCATAATTCCAATCATTCAGGAGTCACTTATATTCATTCAGATGTGGCTCTTCTCTACCTGCCATTAAATACAATTATTAATGCCAGGTATCTCTTAAGCAAAGAAATCAAGATGTCTGCCTATTTTGGAGAAAAATGTGGATTAATGTTAAAGACTTTTCCAAGACATGTCCATGGCAAAACACAGGTGATCATTATACTTCACTTGGCAATCCACATTCACTGGTAGCCAAATATGCTGACTAGAATTGACACACAATGATCAGATACGTGTATGATGATGCATGTGTGGTGTCACAATGGCTTTTCTCTTCCTACATTTTATTCACACAGGTAGACTAACATTTAACCTGTCCAGTTATATTATTCAACCACAAGTTTCAAATATTACTGATACAGCACTGTCATGGCTACAACTGCAAGGAAAGCACATAGTTGTTATTTTTATCAGATTGTGGTCAATGGCATTCTGATTTAAAGTTTATGTGTTCAAATGTGCCTGTAAACAAAGAATTTTATTTGCAAAAAACACAAAATTTTTAAGAGAGTTTGTTTCATAAAGTATACCACTTGCTTTCAATAACTATGAATTAGCATTACTTCTTTTGGAAGGTCTGTGTTCAGTACTTGACATCTTGAACACAATGTTCAGAATCCATTAGCCTGACCACAGATATATTCATCTTAACAAAGACTCAAGGAGATTGATGGTATGCTTTCAGAAACAAGGATGACTTATTGTTTCAGGTAATCTGCTTGGTGCACAATCTGGACAAGAAGATGAACAGCCTTACAAGCCATCCTTAAAGTGACAGTAAAAATTTTACAATATCCCTGCCCAGAATTCAATCATAACAAACTATTTAACAGCAAGCGACTTTACCAAATAAGCTAACACATCTTAATTAATGGAATGGAAGATGGGTAAAGTATGTCACCAAGCCACAGAATAGGAAAGCACCTTTAGCTCTACTGGTGTGAAGCCGACCACGCACCCATACTGTTGTCTCTGAGAGACTCAGGTCCAGCTGTTTGACATGAACAAATGCTCGTCTGATGACTTCTGCACTCTGTACCATAGGAAGAAGCCCATACTTTCCTGCAGAGTAGTCATCACTAATGCCCGCATCATGCTGCTGAGTGGCCTGTGTATAGAAAAATTACATACCTGCTCTTTATAATGGTTTATGGGAGAACAATGTTACATTACTCATGAACTCACACAAAATTTTTGAAAACGTTTTGTGCTTACTATACCCACACATTAAGCAATATACCTTAATTTTATGTTACTCATACTGTACATATTCTTACACTCACTTATCAACCAATGAATGCACTCAATAAAAATATACTGTACTTTATTGAATGCAGTCATTTGTATTTATTATATTTTATTGAGTGCATTCATTGGTTGATATAGTCCATACAAACTAAATTTAACCAAATTAAGTGAAACACAGTATGACATAAAAGAAACTGTCACTACATGTTATTTGTTGATGAAACAGCCTCCTTTTCCTATGCAACCACAAAAATGTGTCAGCAAACACGTTTAACAAAGTGACAAATTGTACCAACAAACAATGATTAGGCAACTGGTCACTCATACAAGACGCAGCACATGGGGTGGAAAGAAGAACAAAAATTAGGAGACATAGGGGATTAATCTGACAGTAGTGATTATATAATTAACAAAGATGTATTTTAAAAAGTAATGTGATCAGTAACCAAAAACTTTGTTACATGAAATGCATGCACACCATGCACCATTTAGAATTATATCTCAAAAACCAGACATGATTTATTTCCACGCTGTGTCATTATTATGATTCATATGCTAAGATACAAACTTACATTGGATGTCCCTCTTCCTTCCTTCTTGGCAGCTTTAGCAGCATCTTTTGCCTCCTTCTTTAGAGATTTCTTAGATTTTGTGTGAGCTCTAACGCCGAGGGCAAAAATGTTTCAATCAGTATAATTTAATAATACACCAACATCATTACTAAAGTTTTGTCACAATAATACTCACCCTGCTGAAGCTAACTCGTCTGCCGTATTATCAACCACCATAGTTATAATTAATCTGGCCTTCTTTTATCTGGAAATAGAGAAGTTGTAAAAAAAACAGTGATGTATTAAAGCAAAAAGCAGAGACTTGATAGAATATATACCGCTGTGTTTTGTAAATTCAAAACAACATTAAATGGTCAGTCTCACATAACTGTCTTTTGACTTGCATGTGTCTTGCCGCTGGTTATTCCACGCGACTGCATAAAAAAAAAAATTCAGCCTAACACTGTGACAAGATGGCGGCCAAGTTTCTACTCGCCGACACGTGTGTCGCTGCTGCCCATTCCTCAGGTTTAGACGTTTTTCATGAAACACCCACAATCCAATAGGCATCCCGTGGTTTACTATATGTGTGTGTGTGCCTGTTTGCTCCACACCCCGAAACATTCCCGTCGGTAACAAAGCTCGCTACGCTACCAACAAACTGCAGGTTTCTCCTACATTTCAATCGAAAACGTATAATTTTGACACTTGATGAATCTTTAAAAAAATCTTCATTTCGTGGACTGTCAGAAGAAAATCTGGAGTATTTTTACATTTTATATGTTTATTTCAAACTGTATTTATAATTTCTGAACTAATTTTCACATTCAGGCACCTGATTTCACATCTGACCTTGACATGTGCCATAACTTTGATGAGTGCTTATGTACTTAGCAGGGTGTACAACCACAACCCAGGCAGAGGTTCATAGACAATCGTTGAGGATGGACGTATATTCGTTTTTTTTCCGCCTTGCAAGTTGCAAGACGGCTGGTTGCAGAGGCTTGGTTCACGGGCCAATATCTTTCATCTGTATGCCCAAGAAACGGATGCTGAAGTAAGATGTATTTAATGTATCATGTATACAAAAAGTATGTGCAGTAATTTTTAATAATTTTGTACAATTTACATTCCCTTCTACATATCGCTGAGGATGGTTCTTTGACCTGAAATGTGTAGAAGATAGTCCAGTAGAAACAGCAGACTATGTGACATAAAATAAGTGTATTTAGTTGGGCTGTAATATTAGTATTTTAATAACAACTTT
>Ga0268261_10004481_pt1 | contig 10472 bp, 11 predicted proteins | sample TergutNc150P1_FD_190353 | JGI IMG/M metagenome (GOLD analysis project Ga0268261, IMG submission 190353) | Nasutitermes corniger P1 segment gut microbial community from laboratory colony in Florida, USA - Nc150 P1 (SPAdes) (version 2) | ecosystem: Host-associated > Arthropoda: Insects >...
GGGGGGGGGGGGGGGGGTGCAATGTACCCCCTAAAATCCTAGATGCACCCACTAAGAATGTACACAATACCAAAGACAAATATGCTGATCAGCCCCCTAAAAAATGTGTGTTGCCTCTGTTGAACTGCCATGGCCGGAAACAACTTATTTTCAAAAATGTGCATATATATGTGAGATGTTTTGTGCATTGTTACAGAGCACATTGTGCTATGAAAGTGTTAATTTTTTTTGTCTAGATAAAGGCACAAGGCATTTTTTATGATTATGCATACATAATATAGATACCCGTGAGCATGCGCACGCGCACACACACACACACACACAGTATATATACTCATATAACAGAGCATTATATATGTATATAAACGTATGTATGTACATTTGCCCACACCTGAAGATGCACACACTATATTCATGGTCTGGCTACAGGCCTGCAGGTAAGCCATTCTTAAACTTTAAATACCCTTAACTCTGAAGTCACTGAGAATCAGATTTACAACATTTCTGACTGAGAACGACATCACACATAAGCTCGTATTCACACAAAATAACAAAAATCCCATAAATGCAGGGTGTTTGTTACCCAAGCTTGCTACAACAAAATGTTTGTGACCATACACAGACAGCAATAGAACTTGAAATGTGAAAACAACTTTGGTTTATGCATGATAAAGCTCCTATTCTTTTAACCCATGATACAGAGCTGTCTTTGTACTCCCAATATGCCGACTGAAGGATACAACAAGAGGAATCAGTTCTGTAGCCTCTACCATCACCATTCCCACTCCCAATGACTTACCACCTGTGGCAACATCCGACAGACACAATTTACTTGACAAGTCAACATTCTTTTGTGTACGATTAACTTTTAAAGCCTACTGGTTACGTGATGCACCACCAGTTTAACATTCAACAACTGTACGCTCTGCCCACACTATATTTACGTGTTTTGTATCTATCTGAGAACAAACAGTGACTTGTGCCACTTACAGCATAAACTGATCGGTTTTTATAACCGAGATGAAAAGTGTTTACAGCGCGGTACGGACTGGATCTTTAAATAAAGCAGTCTGCGCTTCGTCTTTAAAGGGTTAAAGTGGTCACTTGCAATTCTCAGCATAACACAAATTCTTGCAATCGTATGGCTCAATCATGCGTTAATCCTAACAGAGAGCAATGGCAGCAACTTTTTTTTATGCATTTTGCTAACATTAAGATGCAACTATGCACTTTTCCTAATTACATGAAATGTCTTGTTTGATTTCCCACCAACTGCCATTCTAGCTATCAAAACCAATCCAACCATACAGTTATAGCAACTTTTTGGCTCAATTTTTGGAGTGAATCACAGTCACTGTAGTTATTTTATGTAATGAAAACTACCCCAGTTGAATTTATATTGGCCTCGGGTGGTCCGTCAGGTATTCAATAAATAGACTTCAAACTTGTACCAAATTCCGAAAATCAAGTTACAGTAAAATGTGAAGCAGAGTTTGACTGTTCTGCAGTTCAGACACAATTGGATCGTGTGCAGTGACTGTCAAAATATGCGCGTATCTCAAACGGTTACCAAATGCAGACCTTTCTGTACTTCAATTTGTAGTGTACATTGGTCTGTTTTCTAAATATCATCTTTCCAACTTATCACTAAAAAAACCAACCACTTGCAAATAAAAATTATATAAATTATAATTGTAAATTATGAGATGGATGCCCTGAGGAGATCCTCGGGAAAATCAGGAAAATAAAGAATTAGAAATGTAACTATAAGACAACAGATTGGACTAGAGGAAACAATTGTAAAAGAAAGTGAACAGAACCAGCTTACATGGTACGGCCATGTTCAGAGAATGGTAGAAGGAACATTACCCAAAATAGCATTGAAGTGGATGCCGAAACAAAAGAGAGCACGAGGAAGACAGAAGAAAAACTGGATGGAAGGTATAAGGAAGGCCATTAACGAAAGAAACCTAAATGAAGGCCAGTGGAAAGATAGGAAGCAATGGAGTAGATGTGTCGGACAATGTAGAAAGACATTTTGAAACCGATATATATATATATATATATAATTGTAAATTATACAAACTCTGTGTATATTTTATATGTTTCATACATGAAAGTAGTTGGTTTTTTAATAATAAGAAGCACAAAATGTTGCACAGAATGAACAGTATCAAAGTAATTTTCTTCGTAGTTTTGCATACCTAACTGGCTTCAATATTCATTTACTGCAGATATAAGCTTATTATGAAGCTGATCAAACCACCAATACCATACTGCATGGTACTGTACTGTTTAGTCTTATATTTTGTTGAATACGTACCGTAAAAACATTTTTAAAGTTACAAACTGCGGCAAAATCTACATTTAATGTCAAGATTACAGTACAGTTACAACATGTAGTTTTGAAACATCCAAGAAGTAATATCCTCTACGCTGCCTGTTCCTGTTAATGGGACTACAGCGTGTCAGATCCCATAAGATGCATACTCACCATCACGAAAACTTCTGATCTGATAAATTTTAACCCACACAAACATCATGGTTATTATATGAGAAACACTACAATGAAGTCCATTTTTTTTTCTCAGATTCAGAAATTGTGGTAACACTGGATGCAGAGCGAGTGCCCATAAATCACCAACACAGCCACGACAGCATGTACCAGCGCAAAGACACCTTGGCCTCTGTGACATGGATGGTGATCATGGGTGATGGCATGCATAACCTAACTGACGGCCTGGCAATAGGCGCAGCGTTCAGTGGGGATAATGTTGCAGGTTTTGCAACAGCTCTAGCTGTCTTATGTCATGAACTGCCTCATGAACTAGGTATGATTCCATCAACAAATACATACGCTATTGGGAAAGCAAACCGCTGATAAACTTTCATTATTTACAGTTTTATATTTAACATTCATGGATCCGTGGATCATAGTATGAATCAGTAGAAATACCAACAAGATGCACCCTTGTAATAGAATTTATTATTCCAAAAGGCTCAACATGTTTCGAGTGGCATACCGCTCATCATCAGGGGCTCCAAACTGTATTTGCAGCCTCTGGTTTATATACCCATGTGGTGACTGGCTGTTGTCCAGGCTGGGTGGGAACCGGCCTGGACAACGGCCAGTCACCACATGGGTATATAAACCAGAGGCTGCAAATACAGTTTGGAGCTTCTGATGATGAGCGGTATGCCACTTGAAACATGTTGAGCCTTCAATAAATTTTGGAATAATAAATTCTGTTACAAGGTTGCATCTTGTTGGTTATTTCTACTGATTTATCTACAGTGTTCCTCTATTTGTCTAAGTTAAGGTGTCCAGAAAGTTGACTCTGTATATTGGTTTGTTTCTTATTTAATAACATCTGAACAAGTGGGTATGTCATTAATGTTTCCATAAATCATAGTCAATTATACATACCATCTGCCTCAACATTCAAGAACTGTGCATTTCACCCACATACTGCACTTGTTTTCTGATTTCCACCATGCACAGCATCTAAGCACCTTCTGTAACAGAGATAGTGTTTTCTGTGAGGTAGGGAAAGTTAACAAACGGCACGCGTGAACTTCCGACTGTGAATCCTGCACTTTTAGGTGGCAAAATCACATCGAGTGACAAATACATTAATATTTCAGAATACTTACAGATTGCAGTACCAAGAGAAATGACAGGAATCAGAATGACCATGCAAAGACCCATCCAGCTCTTGACAGACCCGCATGTCCTGCTTGTTTTCGTATAAGTTTAAGTGGTGATGACTCATTCAAAAGCAAACAGATACTGCCTAAAACATGTAATGACGGTCAATGGCAACAAAGAGCAGAATAGAAATTTTTACAGCACACACCAGTGGCAGTATAGCATCCCCCCTTCAGCAGTCAGACAGACGGCATTCTGTGACTCTAGAATGACAACTGGACTTTACAGCACCTTGTTAGGTGACATCTGTACGAATCTCTTAAAGTAAATGTCCTCTGGGATACTAAAGGTCTTCAAAATACAAAAGGACATTACCAAATAATAACAATCTCCTTCCTTCAGGACAGTCTGTCTTAATAATGGAATTAAATCTGATGGTTCCTAACAAACATGTACAACAATTATGGAATACTGTCTTCAGCAATGTGATGTCATGTAGTCTGTTATATATGACGGCAAGTCAAATGAAAACGTTTGAAGTGACACAGAAATTGAAACCGTACTGTATGCGGCCGAAGGCAAAACGAGCCATCAGCTTGAGTTAGAAATTTATACTGTGTAAAGCAGAATTGGCAATGCAGGCTTCTTGACAACAGAACAGCGTGCAAAGACGGCTGCTCTGTTGGAAGAACGCAAAAACGAGGAACAACATTCTGTCATTTGTTTCTTGGCTAATGGGAGCAAAACCCATCAAAATCCACCCCCACCTTAAGCTGCAAAATGACAATGTGCAAAGCTGCACTATGACTATATGTGAAGCAGCAGTATGATAATATGTCAAACTGCAGTATGATGTGTGGTTATCCCTGCAAAAGGGGTACATATGGAGCAGAAGTTTAACAACAAGGTGTAGTGTAAAAGAAGCCATTCTATCAGGCCTAGCCCAGTCACATTGCTGTAGGCAACTGCAGAGGCTGAATGCATCACCAACAAAACGGTCACATTACGGTGAAAAAAAGTGGTCAACATGTTGGAGAATAGTCATAACCCAACGCACTTCATCCACAAGGCGGGTGCCTAGACAAGTGACTCCCGAACAGAAGGAAAGATGCCTGGACACAAGTCAGAACTTCCACAGCAAAACAAAGTGTAGCATGATGACCTACTGCAGCAAATGTGACTCCTGAACAGAAGGAAAGATACATGGACACAAACAAAACCTCCACAACAAAACAAAGTGGAGCATGACGACCTGCTGAAGCACACAGCACCTGCAAACAAATGCCAGGCTGACAACTTTCAGCCTGAAAGAAAGAGGGCCAACAAACCGAAATAAAAAAAGAAGCATTTGTGCAATAAGTGATTCTGCAGGTATTCTTGGATCATCAAGGACCACCTGTAGAGTATTATATTTCCAAAGGGACCACAGGTCACTTTGCAACATCATCATGGATCACCTGAAACATGATATCAGATCAAAAACATTGCTGACTGGTCAGAACTGGTGCCATGTTATGGCATGACAATGCTAGACCATGTACTGTGCCTGTGTGACGGCTGCAACAACCAAGGACATCACTTCAATTGTTTCTCTCATCTGCCCCATAATCACCTAAACTCACTCCATGGGACTAAAACATCTTTGGACCAATGAAGGAGTATCTTAGTGGAAACACTTTCTGATCCACTGAAGAAGCACACGAGTGCCCAAGAATGCAGCAAGAGGAATTCTGTCCACAAGGAATCCAGGCATTAGTGAAGCACTGGAGGACATCATCAAATGCAATGAAAAATGACATCATTTTCAGCACTAAAGTAGCTGGTTAATAAACGACATGGTTTTCATGTGACTTACCTTTCTAGGCAACTGTTTCATTATTGCACCATGAAGACGATGGCAGCAAGTTCGTCCAAAGCATCAATACCCACCCATCAAACTACATGAAGTCACACTGCAGGCAACCTTAACTGCCATTCATTTCACACCTTACACATAAGTAACATTCTTCTGACTGGTATTGTGCACACTGCAATTGTTCCAGAGCGCTAAAACGACAATGTTTCACAAACGGGTTGTTTCCTTCTTCAGGCGACAGGTTAACATAAGAGATCCTACACAACTGATCCCCCTCCCTACACAGCGACTGTCTCATGTCATAAACGTTTGTGCCAAAATGACCAACATAAACGTTTGTGCCAAAATGACCAACATAAACATTTGTGCCAAAATGACCAACATAAACGTTTGTGCCAAAATGACCAACATAAACGTTTGTGCCAAAATGACCAACATAAACGTTTGTGCCAAAATGACCAACAATGCTGGATTCTTTATTGTATCCTGTTTTCTGAACCAGTTCTAGAATCACTGTGCTTTCAAAATGTGAGACAGATGATATCCAAAATATCAGTCACAAAAATCATCCTGAAGGGATTAGTGTGGTGCAAAAATTGTGTAAAGATAGCCAAGACTGAATTCAGTCAAATTCCTATTAAGAAATCACAGATGTCTGCAAAGATGTGACAACACATTTGCTCATACAAATTCTCACTGCCCTACAGGAGACTTTGCAGTACTACTAAAAGCAGGAATGAGTGTAAAGAAAGCTGTCGTCTACAATATTGTGTCTTCAGTGCTGAGTTTTGCTGGAATGGCTGTTGGCGTATGGATCGGCGAACATGAGGCCGCTACCCAGTGGATATACGCTTTCACGGCAGGAACATTCCTGTATATCAGTCTTGCAGATCTGGTAAGTACGCACAGAGACTACAATGCTGAGCACTCGTTGAACCAGAAGCATCAAGCAAGAGGCCTAATGGTTCAGTTTGGCGTGATGTGTCTATGCACCTATAGCAGTCTATAGTTAGTCCCTTTCTAAATCCTACCGGGACCTAATGTCATACCTTCAGCAGACAACACTGCGGTAGAACTCTTGAAGTGTTCAACAGGACATTCTGTGCAACCATTGTTAGTTGTCTGCACTTAACTAACCATTTACTAGAAGCTTTTTTTAAACAGTGTCTAATAATGTCCTCACTTGTGTTAGTATCAAGTGACATGGAAATCTACAAAAAAAAAAAAAAAAAAAAAACCACACCACTCTTTCAATTCGAAATACTGCGTCATGTCTGTCCACATGTACACACACACACACACCACCTAAAGAGGCACAATATACTCCTGAGTTTCAAGCCTTCTATACATGTACAAATGGCAGCCGTTCCGTTCTTTTCCAGTGTGTGCTGAGTACAAATCTTGTACCGCATACATACTATTATTCAAGACTATTATAGTCTTGAATAATATTCCCACAGAAACATTCAAAACATGAGGTGACAGAAGTAATCTTCAATTAGCACCAAGAGTTTACACGTGTGGGTGTGTGTATTCCTATGGTTGCTAGTCACCAAGTAGGTTCGTACACGTATGCTGTTCTTGCAAGAAATGGGATGTTTTTCTGACATCTGCATCTTCAAGGCAAACGGGCGACCCATCCACTAGTGCTGATAAATTATAGCACATGTCCACCGAGCACTGGAAAACAGCTAAAGCTAGATGAAATAAAAACAATGAACTTAAAAACAGAGATATCATTCTTGCAGGTGAAGGAGTAATCCTGTATGGAACATGCAGGTTGATTGGAACAGGTGTAGAAAATGATGACACGAGCCCCTGGAATGGGCCACATCAAATATAAAGTGATAGCAGCATAAACACTAATTTGGGTCCTAAAATGGAACTAAGAATTGTGCTGTAGGGGACTTACACCAGGATGTGAAACTTTGCTTATCTTCTAGCTTAACTGTTTAATGTAACTACACAAGTATGTACTGTCCACTGCAACATCAAGAAACTGAATTCTTCTCACACAGTACACTTATAAGTTGCATATGATGATGATGATGATGATAAGCAATGATTATTCCCCCACACTGCATTTGTAATGTGGATAAACTGTATTCTCCATAATTCAAAAACTGAATTCTTATAATGAAAGCCAACGAGATGCACTACTTCTCAAATTTATTTGATGAAGTACTCTACATGTTTCGGACAGGTCCACTGTCCATCATCAGGAGTATCTCAACACTGTATACATGCAATAGGTATTTGTCATGCTAGTTCAGCTGGCTGTCTGAGCAGACATCCAACAGAACTAGCATGACAAATACATATTGCATGTACACGGTGCTGAGATACTCCTGATGATGGACAGTAGATCTGTCTGAAACATGTAGAGTTCCTTATCAAAATAAATTTGAGAATTAGTGCATCTCGTTGGCTTTTATTATAAGAATTTATTATGATGCACGGTCCTCTGAATGTCAAATCAGAAACTTAAGATTAAACGTAATTTAGATTAATGCTACTCTTCAAACAAAGCAGCAAGCATTCCATTCTTGGCAACAGTCCCATTTTGCACTACCAAAACACTAACTAACAGAATCCTGTGATATCTGGTACATAACAACTGCAAAGACTGCTCTTGTTACAGATCCCTGAAATGAACTCGATCTCGGAAAACTCACAAGGTTTTCTGGAAATAATCCTCCACCTGGCTGGAATTATCACCGGAGCCGCCATCATGCTTATCATTGCACTGTATGAAGATAATTTAACTTCCTTATTTAATTAACTTCTAACCTTCCTACAAAACAACCTGTCACTAACAAACTGTGGCAGCACTTTGCTATGTGTTGATCAACCAGGAGTGCAGCAAGTTATAAAGGTACAAGGGCTAATCTGCCTGAAGAAGAACAATGTCTTGACTCATGCCACTAGAAGTACCACTGCTCACAGCAACTGTATTCTACTGATATACATTTACAGCATTAAGACTGTCTTCTGGGACCAAACACTATACAGTTTGGTAGACAGGCACCAGTTGTTCTGAGAAAACTGCCACCTCCATCACAACAGCAGAAAAAGTGAAGAAGGGACACCGAACATTATGGCATACGTACACACTGACCACACATCATCACTCCCACGAGAATATCATCTTAAAATTCATGACTGAACTTCATACTGCACGCACTCTGCTACTGTTCCATACTATAGTCAAAGACTTTAATGGTTTTGTACTTTATTGCTACAGGGTGTCCCACTCTCTACCGAACCCGGCATTTCTTTAATAATTTTACCACTAATGAGGATATTGCAACGAAATTTGAAGCAGACTTACCTCATTGTGTACGAAATGTGAAAGAAAAGAACATACTCCTGTTCAAAATTTCGTTGCAATATCTTCATTGGTGTTACAATTATTAAAGAAATGCCAGGTTCGGTAGCGAGTGGGACACCCTGTATATTAACTACCACGACATACTGAACACACTACATACTACCTCTGTGTAATAAAAACCAACTTGATGCACTATTTATCCTCCGTTTATTTCATCAATCAACCTGTACATGTTTTGGGCATATTTGTAGCCCATCATCAGGAGGTATATGGTATATTTACAACAATTGGTATGTGTTGTGCCATTCTGTTGACTGTCTGTTGGCTGGGTTGAGATGGAACTCCATCTCAACCCAGCCAACAAACAGTCAACTAAAAAGCACAACACGTACCAATTGTTGTACATATACGGTGTATCTCCTGATGATGGGCTACAAATATGCCCAAAACATATACAGGTTGACTGATGAAATAAACGGAGGATAAACAGTGCATCAAGTTGGTTTTTATTACACGGATGTATCGAGATGCACGGTCAACAGGACATAAAATTTAACATACGACCTGTTACCTCTTCTTTAACATTAAGTGCCCCTACCTGCCACGTTTTACCACACGCAGCAGTAACATACACACACGTATCCACAGCAAGTCATGCAGGGAACATGTCCAACCATGGAAGGTAGTGTAAATATAAAAAAACTGTATAAGTATTCATAAAAGAACCAAGATGCATCAATTATCAAGTAATTTCTTTGCTATATTTTGCAAAAAAAAAAAACAAAAAAAAAAAAACTGCGGCTTTACTGAACAACACAATGGCAACTGTGGCTGTAGAGTTTAAATTGGCCTTACAAGTGTGCACAAACTGTAACAGAAGGAAAAATGGAAAGCGTTCTGCATGCAACAAGTATCCCTGTCTTACAACTGTTAAACCAAGTTCTGGGACGTGTCTTTGCCACCATATTAGAATCCTATGTATTTAGCTTCCCAAAATGGACCACCCGATATCACCATGTGGACAACAAGATACACAGGTAAAAAATTACTGTCATGTACCAAACTTCAATAAAGTTCTGTACCATTCTTTGGAGATACCTGACCCCATTGGTATGGTTGATTTACAGTAAACACCATACAAGTTTGCAACTATGAACTGACAAACTGAAAATCCCTGAGCTGCACAAGAAATTCCTGACCTTCCACCGTATACCCCCACTGAACCACATAAGCTTGTATTATTACCAATGGCTGTAGTGCTGATCATGTACGAATTCTACACGGTGATTTACAGCATCATAGTAAGAAATGTCACGTGCCTACACAATGTTTACGTCCATAAAAATGGACAGGAAGAGCACAATGGTACTTACATCAGTGACCAAAACAATAAGAATCATATCTGCAACAGCAACTCAGCACCAAATTAACCCTTTAAACGCTGAATTAAATCCCATCTGCTATTTACTGGCATTATTAGGAGCTCACCATTTTCTCCACGTTAACAGGATATGGGTTAAATCATTAACCCTTAGGATACTAATGTCATATATATATATATATATATGGAGCACCTATTCTTGATGTTTCTAGATCACACACAACGACGCAGCACAGTCGGTAGGAGTCCTCTGGAC
>Ga0268261_10004482_pt1 | contig 10470 bp, 7 predicted proteins | sample TergutNc150P1_FD_190353 | JGI IMG/M metagenome (GOLD analysis project Ga0268261, IMG submission 190353) | Nasutitermes corniger P1 segment gut microbial community from laboratory colony in Florida, USA - Nc150 P1 (SPAdes) (version 2) | ecosystem: Host-associated > Arthropoda: Insects > Digestive...
AAACATTGGATGGAAAGCAGGGAAATCATAATGTACAAAAGATACGTAGATGACATATTGATTATATATGACCAAACTAAGACAGACGAAACCACAATTCACAACACTATTAATAACATTGATGAAAACTTAGAATTCAAAATGACAACAGAAGAGAATCATATCATAAGCTACCTTGACCTATCCATTAACAGAAAACCCAGCCATATAGAATTGGACATCTACAGAAAACCCACACATATGGACATTATTATACACTTTTCATCCAACCACCCATATGACCATAAGCTGGCGGCGTTTAGATATTATATCAACAGGATGATCACATTACCCATTACAGAACAGGCAAGAAAACAAGAGTGGAGGAATATAATAATAATAGTCCACAATAATGGCTTTCTTGAGCCAATAATCCAAAAACTGAGGACAAAACTAATAAACAAAAGAAACCAACCACAGGGAACCCAACAGTCACAACAAAACCCAAAAAAATGGATCAATTTTACATACTACGGTCCCACAATACGGAAAATAACTAACCTTTTCAAGCATACCTACCTACAGATAGCTTTCCGTCCCACCAACACAACATACCAACATTTATCACAAAGAAGAACCAACAACAGTAAACCCAGTGGAATTTACCAACTCAAATGCAACACATGTAAGAACTCTTATGTAGGTCAATCGGGGAGACCAATAACCACCCGCTACAAGGAACACATCCGATATATAAAATGGAACAACCCCATGTCTGCATAAGCAATGCACATACTCAACAATAGACACGAATTTGGCCCAGCAGAAGAAACATTAAGACTACTAAAACCATGTACAAAAGGCACGAAAATGAACTGCTGGGAAGCACTATATATATACTTACACTGCAAACATGACACACTAGTCCCTGAACAACAGGTCAACGACACGAACCCACTCTTCAACCTAGCCTACATACCACGCGACCTTCAGCACATCCCCTGAATCAGTCTCTATCCTACCTCCACAGTGTACACATGTCAACACGACAGGGTAAGTCCATTCTCATACGTTTTCAATTTTGAAACCTGTGTTACTAATACAAAATAATTTTTGGGCTCTCTGTAGGTCACTATAAATGGGTTCTCCATTGTTACAGTTGATATGCTGTCATAACATTGACTGCATCTACACTGATGTGCACATAAAACCATATAAATAGTTGCAGCTAAGTACTAAGGAACTCCCTGAGGATGGTCCCTGCGTGAACCGAAACATGTCGGAGTGTGTAATGTAATTTTAATCTATTTTAATGTTGATATAATTACAAAGAATGCATCAGTTGGATTTTAATAAAGAAATCTTCATAAGAGGAGATTAATTTTGGGGAATGACTGGCACTGTTTGGTCCAAAACATTTTGTCTTCCTGTTAGCTGTTTAAAAACGTGAAAATAAGAATATATATGAAACTAATTTTAACTCCTGTTTATATGTATGTAAAACTTGGTCTCTCTCATCAAGGGAAGAATATTGGGTACTGAGGAAGATATGTGCACCTGAGAGGGATGAAATAACAGTATGCTGGAAAAAGTTGCATAATGAGTAGCGGCATGGTGTTTGCACATCACCAGATGTTATTAGGGTGATAAAATCAAGGCATTTGACATATACTGGGGAGAAGAGAAATATTTGTATGGTGTTGGTGGGGAAACCTGAAGGAAAGAGATCGCTTGAAAGACCTGTGTATAGTTGGGAGGATTTATGAATCTTAAAGAAAATGGTTTGGCACGGATGGGATTAGTGAGGCTCAGGATAGGGACAAATGACATGCTTTTTTTGTGGCAATGGCCCTTAAGGTTGCATAAAGTTTGGGGGATTTTTTGACTAGCTTTGGTTGGCTTGGCTCCTCAAGATGAATACTTTTACATGGAGTGAGTGAGGTTGGTTGGTCAATTGGTTGCTTGGCTGGCTGGCTTAAAGCATGTTGTTACCCTTTCGTTGAGCTGCTGGGGGCCTGGAAAACACACTGTCAGGGGTATGCAGAGTGTGCTGCTGACTGACTTTTTCTGGCAGAGCTTTAGATTGCAGTATTGATCGAAGCATGGGTACCTCTCAGCATTTCTTGCTTTTCTCGTTCATCTGTAACTGTGAACATCATTGTGTACTGCACAATGAAAGAATAGCATACCTCAGCATTTTGAATATATTGTCACCAGTCACAGACAACAGTTCAGTTCTTGGATGGGCTGCACAGCTGGATTCATAAACTGGAGAATTTGGCAATTCATGCAGTTCATGTAACTAAGAAAGGCAGTGTAATTATGGCTGCAAAAATAACACACTGCATCTACGTAAGTAAAGTCAATAGGTGTATATGCAACTATTTCATACTTAACAGTGAGCAGCATTGTTCAGGTCTGGCAGGCATCTTTTTGATAGTAGTGTATGTGACTACAAAAATTAAACAAGGAATAGTTTTTTTTTTCGTTGGCAAAGAACTGATGTTATGTATATATTCAACTGCTGCCGAGGAATCTGGTTCGCATGATGTTGGTTGAAGCCTTTTAAATTTGATTCGCCCTTGCTGCCTACATTTGCGATACCTGGGCTGAAGGAAACCGGATGCAAAATTTGTAACTTACTGGCACAAGCACCACATCTCCTATAGCAGTGTCCATGCATGGGTAGACTCACTCAGGCTTTGGACTTTAACAACAGAACAAATAAATTTGGTGCATTGTGATGAGTGAATGTATTCTTCTATTTTTAATGTTTTGTGTTTGGGCTTGTGAAAGTTTGGATTTCTATGAATGAATGTGTAATTCCAAGTTCAATAATCTGCCCGTAAATGTTTCAGGCTTATTCTGTGACCCATGAAAATGTGACTTTTGTGGAATATGACACTTGGTTTCTGTGCTTTGATTTTAGGTATGGATTGTGAAATTAAATATTGGCAAACACTTAAAGTGCAGTATGGTCACATTTGATGCGATGACTGCATTGTATGTTATTTTATATCACACTATTTCAAATTTCTGTATTTCAGGTTCTAATAAAATGTGATCACACTGTACCTTAGACCAGACTGAACTACTCAAAAGTTAAAAATAACTGTTGATTCTGAAGGTGCCATTACGTGTCATTTATGTAACTTCTTATGATCCATGACATGAGTGTTTTTTTATACAGTAGAGGAAGTGTGTCGAATATAGTAAAAACTATCTTTTGTTGCAGCCGAGTTTGTGTTGTGATGGGAAGTGGTTTGTTTTTGCCTGTTTTGTTTTTTATTATCAAAATTTTCCCCAGACTTTTCTTCATACCCTTGTTGCAACAGGCATGGTATGCTTTAACCTTTCGGCACCGGAGTTTTACATTTAAATTTTAGCACACCTGTATGTAGAATGTGAATAATACAGGGGCCAAAAAAGGTAGCATTATGAAATAAACGGCATTTTGAAGAGAAAAATGGAGAGTGTGCAGCATGTTTAAAATACTCAGTACTTATATTTGTTGAAAAAATATATAAAATGCAACATCTGGAGGATAGCGGTACGCCCGTCCCGTATATAGGATGCACGGTTCTTAAAGGTTAAGAATAAGCTTATGTCACACATACTTCCAAAATAACACTTAATTTAGTTGGTAGTTAATACAGTTTAACTGATAGTCACTATTAAGAATTGGCAGGCTGCCTTTTTTTATGTCCTGGTGTTCCTAATGTCACCCCCCACACGTAGTCCCAATATCATCTGGCGACGATATTAGGCGCAGCACTTCATTACATCGGTATTCTAGTGACTCTGGATTCTGCATTGTAGATGGACAGAAGAAAGTGTAATATATGGGACAAAATGAAAACGGTGAATGCCATTTGCCATTTGGAGTGAGGATTTGGTATTGAAAAAGCATCAAATTTGTTTGAAGTACTGGGATCGACATTCAAAAATAAAGTTAATAGCAAGGACACAGATATAGAGAAACTGATCAATATGCGACTTGTTCGGAAACCAGTGTTGCCCTACAGTCTTGAAGTATGCTAAATTACCTTCCTTTAGAGTAAGCGATGGGTCTCTTTGTCTTCAGCAGACGGGAGGTTCACTCGTGACAATTGTTACCTGCATGAATGCCACCATTATGTATGTTCCTCCTCGTCTGGTGTTTCCTGAGAGCAACATGAAGGCTGAACTCCTGGACAGTGCTCCACCAGGTTTAATAGCAGCTTGTCACAAAGCTGCATGGATCCAGAAAGGGAGTTGTACGTAATGGTTCAAACATTTTGTCTGTTTTATGAAGCTGTCTAAAAAGATTCCATTATCCTGACACTGGATGGTCACTGTTCTCATTTGAGCAATATCCAGGTGATAGACCATGCACGGGAAATGCACATTGTTTGCCTTCCCCCGCATAGAACTCCTAAATTGCAGCCTCTGGGAGTTTCCTTCTTGCAGCCTCTGAAGACATACTATGCACAGGAGATAGAAATTTGGCTGAAGAACCATCCAAAAGAGTTGTTGCACACTATCAAATTACTAGTTTGGTTGGGAAAGCTTACTTGAAATTGGCAACAACAGCTATTGCTGCAAACAGTTTCCAGAAAACATGCTTGTTTTCCTGCAACCATCATATATTTGATAAACATGATCCTGGAAGAATCTCGGTGCAATATCATTTATTGTTTGCTTGAAAACCATGCTCCATGTACCAGAACTGCAGAAGAACTGCCTACCACTAGCAGCACAAATCCACTGACCCTAACCAACAGTCACTCTGCCTACATCTGATATTAGCCCTGTTGGCAGGAACCAAGAACATCCAAACATGAGCATTCCGAGAAAGGACTGCTGCTATTTTTACATGCTTGCCTTACAAAAACAAACTTCAAGAAGACCAAAAGGGGAGAGAGACTAGAGATCAGAGGAAATCATCCTCTAAAATATGGTGCAGAAGAACAGACAGTCCAGTCCTAGTGATGCAAATGTTCCAGTCATTTGTGGTGAACATGAGATGAATAGAGTCATCATCCTTAGACTCCAAAGATTGTGAGGAGCCCAGTATCGTAGAAACTGAAGAAATTTCGGATATTGGTGCTGACTGTTCATACTGTTCAGGGCTGTATACTAGAGACAGACATGGTGAAAAGTGGATCAAATGGACAAAACGGTACAAGTGGTGCCATGAAGTGTGTTCAGGTACAGATGACTGGAAAACATTACTTTGCTTTTTCTGCAACACTGATTAAATGCTCTGCACATTTACCTTAACTACATTGTTTGGCAAAATATATTTGCTCCAATCTTTCAGGAAAGTTATTTTGCTCTGAAAGAGTCATTATTTGGGGGGGGGGGGGGCTGTCCAGGGATTTTGGTGCAATAATTTTAGAACCTGATGTTGAAATTGTAGATTTTGATTTTACTTTGGTGTAGTTTGGTTAACATATGTGTTTCAAAACTTATTGTGTTTTTATTTCAGTGTAATGTGTTATATCTAAAGCGTTTTAAAATAATTATTGGGTGAGGACGATAAGAGGAACACAGTGTTCCTAATATTGCCCGCTGACACTTCTTTTTCTTTACTTTGAACAATCACCCTTTCAGAAGGACTATAAGAAAATAAGTCCTGGGTGCTTAAGTACTTAAACATCAAATTACACCCATACTATTTTGAACATTTTTTTGCTGAATCATCTCTTCAATAAAAGATTTAAAGAATGGGGACATAATCAGCACACTTCCTCTAAGCATTATCTACAGTGCAGTAACTGGGAATAAACCATTTTTATGTACAACAAAGCATGCTTACATTATTGTTCACTGTAATATCATCAATGACCAAAGTTTCAACAGTCGATAACAGTTTTGCCCCCAAATGTTTCCCCAAACAAATATTTGTTCTTGACTGGATGCAGGCTGTATCACAGCTAGCATGAATCATTGCAACATGCATGCAGTGTGTGATTGTGCTGAACAGTAGCTCAGACTATGTATTATTTTGAATGGCAGGACCATTAGTGCAGTGGTGCTCAGATTTTCCATAACTCCAAGCGTCATCTCAAAATTCTAGGTGCCGGAAGGGTGACATGAAGGAAGTTGCACACTAAAGACGCACATATATTAGGTACCATGGTATGAAATTTAGTTGCCTAGGCATCCTAGTACCTAGAATTTGTGCAGTCTTGTGTTAGTGAATAAAAGACTGGGAAGGCTTTGGAAGGAAGCAGTTGTGGCCTCTGTCACATTTTCCTGGGTTGGGAAAACCATGAGTAAAGTCAGTTTGAGTAACTGGTGTCACAGCCAGACGTGTCCCAAATACAAGTCAAAATTGTGCTGCCTGAGCCACCTTGCTTGGTTTGTGTGGCTCTAAATAATGTTTATAGACTGAAGATATGTTACCTGTTGCTTTGTGTGTTCATGTTGTGCCTTGCACTTTTGCTGAATTCTGCTGTAATTGTAATAGTACTAACTGTATATCTGCTGATAAAATGGTGTATTGTCCTGTTTTCGGTCAGCTGACACCCAGTCATGCAAAACATGTAACTGATCTGACATGTCAGGAATTATGTAAGAAGAATTGTTTATTTATTTATATATTTATATTGGTGTTCTTTGGATTGTGACTGTGCAATTTTGTAGAGAAATATTCAACATTTTGCAGGTTACTGCTACATCCATCATCAAAATGTTATATAGAGACAGTGGGTTTCTCTAAAATATTGGAGCTTGTCTACTGAAGTTCAAGGCATCACATCTCAGAACACTGTAATCTGCATACTTGCCACGCTTGGAACCTCAGACCTCATCTTTGTAGTTTTCTAAAATTACTCTTTCAAAAGCTCAGATGGTATAGTGTCTTATGATTGGGTAGTGGATAATGAAATGGAAGGGATGTGGAAGTAGTTGAATTTAAATTTTGGGTGCTACACTGGCCTTTGCCTGCTTGAACCAAGAAAAGCTATGTAATTCATTGTCCAGGTCAAACATGAAGCAGGTAGTGTGAAAGTTACACATTCTGTCAGCAGTAAATGTTTGTTTGTGTTTTCAGCTGGGATGCTTGGAGGTTGGAGGAGTGAAACATATGGTCTACAGTGGAAAAAATCTTATTGGTCGTGATGCATCCTGTTGTTCAGTTTCCATCAGCAGTAAGGTAAGATTGGATTATACAGTTAATATTGCTTTCATGTGATTTTTCACCAGTTGTGGTATTACTAACATTTCGGTTACTTACTATGCAGAATGGGTCTGCCTGCAGTAGTAGAGGCTGAGGAGTGATATGTGTGAACTATTAACGTAGTAATTTTGTATACAGGGTACATCCAGGGTGACAGCAGTGTTTGAATGTTGAAGGTGAAGAATTGGTGTGAATATGAAATTGTATATGAACCACTTATCTCTTCTGCTGCGGCTGTCTTGGAATGTATATAGTGTCATTTTAAACTTGGAATTATCACAGATTACTTTCTTCAGGTATCGTTTAGTAGAGTGATTCCAGTGTTTTGTGGAATTGCCTTCCTGTATCACAAGGGTATAAGCATGTGACACTTTGTAGCATGGTCAGTAGGTACCAGTGTTTCAGAGTACCGTTGGTTACTGTATCCCAGACTATATAAAGTCACATTCCAGAAGGTGGCAATCTCCATAGTCACTACCTGCACACATCAGACGTCTCTTTACTATTAACAAGCACACTGCAATGTGAAAGACATGAAAATATACCAGAAAGCACGTGTACATATGAACTGCTTGTTTTTAAAACAGTTGTGTGATAAGAACATCTCATACTTACAAAAAATGGCAGAAAATCAGTTGTATTCTGAATGGAGCACTAGTTTCATTACATACATTTTGTGTGAAAAATTGCTGGGATGGTGTAATCAGTATATTTTAGAATATGGGCTGGATGAGCTGTGGTTTGATTCTTAGTGGGGACAAGTGATTGTCTTTTCCAAGACATCCAGACCAGCTCTGGGGCCCACCCAGTCTCCTATTCAGTAGGTACCAGGTGTCCTTTTCCTGTGTGTAAAGCAGCTGGGGTGTGATGCTGACTGCTCACCCCATCTAGTGCCAGTGTTAATGTGTGTAGCTATACCTCTATTCTTTCATGGAATGTGCAGGAACAGCTTTGCCTTTTTATCTTTATCTTCAGCATGAAACATTTGTAATTTTCATCCATAGGTTACGTGGTTTATTCTTCGATATTATTTTTGGCTCAGGTATGTGCACCAACTTTTTCCAAGTGTTTTTGTGGTTGAGAATTTTAAGGGGTGTCACAATTTTGGTAGCTGCATTATTGTTTGTCATCATTTAATTCAAACTCTGAAGGTTAAAGTTGCATCCTGCATACCTTTATAGCTACATTTAAATTGCAGTAAGTGTCTGCTGTTACATTATTACCTTATTGTTAGTTGCTCTGATGTAATGTATACTGATAAATAAGAATTGTTTGGCTGTAGAAGATCATCAAGCTTCCATCTGTTGTTGGAAAGATGAAATGCCAATGTAGTCTAAGCTCAAACTTGTAAATGCTTTTCAGACATTATGTCCCTCCTGTAGGGTGGCTTTTCCATATGTTGGAAATGCTGAATGAGTTAACTTGATTAAATTTGATCTGTGCTGTGCACAAATATTGAATGCTGTTCTGAGATTACTGTATGCAAATTATTTGTGAAGTACAGTTTGACTGAAAAGTTGTGATTTTTTTATTTTTGTTGGAGAACGCTTATATCTATACTAAATATGAATAATTTGCAGGAGTCTTAATACATTCTCATCTCTGTCTGACACTCAAGCATTATGTAAATAACCTTTCTTGTAGGGATGCCTAGTTTTTCAGTGATTTTGTTGTGAGGGATGTTTGGAGTGCCATACACTTTGTTTAGTATGTTCAGCATTTTGGACATTGAGAGTGGCTTGCATTTATACCCATTCTCGATGACTTCATGTTCAAGGACATACAGTATGATTTTTTTTACATTATTCATACCAATCATGTTCTTACAATTAATGTTTCACCCAACATATACACTCTGTGATACACCATGTATGACATTTGTAACAAAGGTATATAAGCCAGAATGCCAATGTAGGTTCTTCTGTTCCTTATAAGAATACTAAAATCTTAAAATGCTGAAATATATAAAATTTATATTCATAAATTACAGTATTATGATATCAAAATATGTAACAGTAAGCTCCCCCAGTTGCCATTTCTTAGTCAAATGACTCACTCCTAAATGTTTACAAGTAAATGTCATTGGAAACAGTTGCCAAAGCAATAAAAGAATGCAGCCAATATATATCGCCTAAATCATGACAACTAAGAACTGGCAAGTGGGATGGCTCATTGTTACATATTTTAATATCGTAATACTGCGATGTATGGTTATCAGTTTTATACATTTTAGCATATTAAGACTGTAGTGTTCCTATAAGAAGGAGCAGAACCTACAATGGCATGTTGGCTTATATGCCTTTGTTATAAGTGACTCCCTGAGGATTGCACCTGGGTGCTGAAATGTGTAAGGGTTGATATGTCATAAATGGTGTATTATAATGCACATGTGTGGGGTGATATATTGATTGTGTGTTATGAAATAAATGAAAACATCTAATGACAGTTTCAGTCAACTTTAAACTCATTTCATTGAAGCATTCAGTTCATTATTAGCACTGAAATGAAATAAACGCAACAAGTTCCGGATTAAGAACCACGCTGCTGATCGTGTAATTTTCCCCACATCTTATGGGGTTTGCCCACATTTCGATATTTTGTATATCCAAAAAGCGACATTAAACATGGATCGCGATAACGTCTTGGTAGCACAACACTTTTTTTATGAGCGGCAGTATACGCTTTGATAATATGGTCAGTAATTAATCACTGCATAGGGCAAAACCTTCCACACATGTACACTGTAAGTGAACATAAAAATACTCGTCTGTAAATGTTGTGCACAGTATACACAGTACTTTAAAGTACCGAAAGTATAAAATGGTTGCAGTTGCAGTGCATCTCGTTACAGGACAGTGCAAATCAGGCTGCTGCAGTACGGGCAACAGAAAGCATAACTGACGCTCTGGGGTCGGGAGTTTGAAGACGTGGATAGCGATTGTAAAAATTTGCATTTGCGTGCAGTTAGAAGTCACTGAAAGTCTTGATCATAATGCTTGTCGAAAAGTTTGTAATCTACAGGGGGCTTGGCTGATTGCAAATGAAGGGGGACTTGGGCACCACGTTTGTTACGTCATCAGTCTGCCTCAAGTTTCACACAGGTTATATGGTTTAACCCTTATCCTGCTAATGTGGAGAATATAGTGAGCTCCTAATAGTATTCCAATATGTATCCAACAAGATGCAACGTTACACAGTTTATTTATATCTGGAAACTTCTCTGCATGTTTCGGGTGGTACTTCCACCCATCATCAGGAGCGCATACAACTGTATCTACAGCATGTGGTATTTGTCACACTGTTACTGCTACCTGCCGCTATCGTGG
>Ga0268261_10004483_pt1 | contig 10470 bp, 7 predicted proteins | sample TergutNc150P1_FD_190353 | JGI IMG/M metagenome (GOLD analysis project Ga0268261, IMG submission 190353) | Nasutitermes corniger P1 segment gut microbial community from laboratory colony in Florida, USA - Nc150 P1 (SPAdes) (version 2) | ecosystem: Host-associated > Arthropoda: Insects > Digestive...
AAAAAAAAAAAAAAAATGAGCTAGTATGGCAACTATATAACAAAACTGACAAATTTACACAACAAAATATAATAAAAGAGGAGATATGGAAAAGAAAACAGAGACTGTTGCATGAACCACTTTAACCTGGGCCTTCAGCAACTCGCGTTTTCACTAGGATGAGATTCAAACATAGTGGATGCATGCAACATGTTCCTTTCTTCCTGTCCACATCACTATACCATCAGGTCCATGACCACACTGAAAAGAGAATTGTAGAGCAAGCAATGTGCATTATAGGGAAGTGGTTGGAGTCTAGACAAACTATTTCCAGTACTGGTTCAGTTTTAACAAAAGGCACAAAAGTCCTCCGATATTTTATGCTGGACATATGGATAAGTTAAAATGACAGATAAATGCTTGCAACACATCCTCAGGCAATGGACCACAGATCTACTTAACAGACCCCACAAAACTCTTTGTTAATATTTTTACTCAAACCAAATACAACAAAAACAAAAAAAAAAAAACCTAATGAAGGCAACAACGTTATTAAAAATACAGTCAACTCTGTAAAAGACTCTCGTCAGATTCGTACAACACGTTCACAAAACATACAACACAGACACATTCACTATGAACATCAAGTACACCTACAACTACCTAGTAAGTATGAATGCATTTTAGATTAATTTCCTTTATCTCCCTCCAGCAGATACAAATGAACTTAAGCTGATGCTGGCATGCTGCAGGCACACCTTGAAAGTGAATCACTGTGGCAGTCGAGTAAAACAGATAAATGCAGACTACATTCATACTATGCAAGCTTATGGCCAACACTTCTTACCAGTTCAATAGCTGTTCTTAGCTACCATCCACTTGTATCAAATTAGTTATTAATAAGGCATTCTATAAAACTTTGTCCATTTTCACTTTTGAATTTCAATGTACTGCTATGCACTATAAATTTTTCCCAATAAATAAAGATGATGGAATTCATTTCTCTGTATATTTCAGTCAATTACAACCTTTCTCATGTAACATGCTATTGCACAATGCCGTTTGCTTCGGCAAGGGTGTACCACCTTCAGGCATGTTTTGCTATGGGTGCACCATCCTCAGGCATGCTTGAATAGTTACTCTCTTTGCAATTAGATAAACAATGTATCATTCATTAATGGCTTTAAGTTAACATTAAAATTAAGAAATTTAAAGCTTAATGTATATAAAAAATTACATACAGAGGAGATATCCAGAATATCAGTGTCTCAGTGTTGTTGTGTTTGGTATGAACATCCTGTCAACTTTCTGGTGTCACGTCAACACGTGAACACCCAATACATATTAACAGGAAAAGAATGTAATAATACATGACATTAAATTAAAGTTTATTATTCACCAATGAATACGCAAGTGATTGTCTTAAAAAAACAGTATTAAAATTTACGTTAAAATAGCTCCGACATGTTTCGATGCAGTCACACCATCTTCAGGGAGCTTATTATCCATGCTTGCTAAAGTTACACTTTGTTAAAATAGTCAGTTATGGTTTGTCGGTGTATGATTAAATCAGTGGTGATGTGGCTGCATATATTGGAAGTGTCCTTGTTGATGTGTGTATGTCGCACTCTCGAACAGCGTAACATACACACATCAACAAGGACACTACCAATATATGCAGCCACATCACCACTGATTTAATCATATACCGACGAACCATAATTGACTATTTTAACAAAGTGTAACTTTAGCAAGCATGTATAATGAGCTCCCTGAAGATGGTGTGACTGCATCAAAACATGTCAGAGATATTTTAATGTAAATTTTAATACTGTTTTTTTAAGACAATCACTTGTGCATTCATTGGTGAATAATAAACTTTGATAGTACCAAGACGCACGGTACAAACACAAAAAAGACACTAAATTAAGAATACAGACTCCTGTCACACATGATAAGTTTTAAATCCATTAATTTTACTAACACAATAACTATGTAAGCACACCTGAAGACAGTACAGCTGTACAAAAATTCGCAGCACTGTGTAATTTCATTTCAAGCACTGTGTAATTTTATTTCATACAAGAAAGGCTGTAACCAGCTATAACATACACAAAACTGATTTAAATTAGTTACATTATGGTGTACATATATATCTAGTTCAACAGATGAGTCAACTTCAGCATGTAAAATGAATACACAGTTAAACTGGCAATTTCACACAACATCAAGGGGATGATCTTCATGAAGTGTGTTTGCCTCCATTTTCCAGACTGTATGTGGGTTGATATTCAACGCGCACAACCTGCACAATCGAGACCTCATCCACGCAGCGTGTTGTTCCTCAAAGTCCATGGGCATAAGCTAGGTAATGCTCCACGACTCAGTCCACTCTTCTTGTGGACCACAGCAGCAGTTGATTTTCTCCGCATACCTGCTAGACAAAACGTAAGAGTTATGAGTTCATCTGTCCTACAGCGCTGGAGAAGGAACAACCCACTACAATCCACTAACAACAGTTATATATTGTATGCTTTCTTCTGGGTAATTCCCCGGTGTCTGAATTTTATACGCCAATGTTTCGGAACACTCTGTTCCATCTTCATAGGCGGATCACCTATCTGCCTATGAAGATGGGACAGACAGAGCGTTCCGAAACGTCGACATATAAAATTCAGATGTCGGGAAATTACCCAGAAGGAAGCATACAACATTCAGAACAGTTATATATACTTAAATGACAGCTCATTTGAAATATACTGCTGAATAGCTCATAACACCCGCTGTAAGATTACAAGAACCCTTTTCTGTGCATCATTTGTCACATGGAGGATAAATTTCAAGAATGGATGCTTGGGAAGACATGAAGTCAGCAGGGAAACAGGCACCACAAGACAACCATTAATATGGAACACTTTTATTACAAAAATATGTCAGCTATACATCAGTACAGCACTCTTCCACAGCACATCAAGCAATTTCCATTGAGTCTTTGTCTTTACACTCCCATAATCATACACATGGTTAACATACTTCACCGACACTGCAGTTTCAATAACTGTAACTGAGAACAGGTTATTGTGCAGAAATCTTGCATAAAATTAACTAAACTTCAAAATGTTCAGAAGTCAACAGTTCTAACACAGTCACTGAATGTCACACTGTTACAGTCTCATTCCTGTGTTGGTGTATTGAGTACTGATGGCACAGGGAGGCACTCGAACCTGGATACAATCACTCAAAAATATTATGGGCAATTCAGGAGCACATCTCGGCTGCGCATTTGCGCACGAGACAGAGAGAGAGAGAGAGAGAGAGAGAGACAGAAGGTAGGGAGGTTAGTTTATCACTACACGCACCATGCAGAGAGAAAGTAACATACCCACCTAATTGGAGCTGAAAGTAGAAACACACAAAATAATGAAAAGTATATGACCATATAATAAAAGGAAATGGACTACATTACCTCACATTCAAACATACCTTTGTTCTGAGGGTGTATGTCTAGAACTAAAGATCAGATACACACACTATTTCAGTCACAAATTATAAAATAAGTTCTCAAAATGCCTATACCACATGTCTTCTATTACCACAATATAATCCAACTAACAACATCAAAACTGTATCGGTTCCACACCTGGTGATTATCTTCATATGCATTAATCACTAAGAATTTATCCGAAAATTTTGAAGTTTAAATAAAGGAAAAAAATAAAATAAAATATATCAGGAAATGATGGACACTGATAAATATAACTGAGAAGACCAACAAATTCTGCAGACTACACTGGCAATGATCAGTACCAATATGTGAGATCTGAGGTTTCCATAGCAGCTGTGTTGAAGATTCAAGTCTTCTGGGATGTGACACAGTGTCGCTGGGTTTGTGTTTCCTGGCATTTTGAAGGAACAGAGTGCTTTCATCTCCTATAGTTGTGGGGGGTGCAAGAAGAACTCTCCTCTCACACCTGAACCCTTTGCAATAAAGGGACAGCAGTCCTCTGAATTGTTAGGAAACACTAACCTGGTGATATCAGTTTAATGGTATCCATCCCGTTGTGTCCAGTCAATCACATAAATACATGTTATTACTTATTTCTTTTTTATTTCCAATACTTTAATACACACTATTCCGTCTAACACAACATAAGGGTTTGTAGATGATCCCTGATTACCATCATTGTCAATCAATATATGTAGTAATGAAAGAAACAATGAAGTGTTAGATGGAACAGTATGTATTTATGTGATTAGCCCAGTTAGATAGCATCACATCCCAGAACAATTGAATCCAGTACAAATTTCCTATACAAGCAGAGGTTGATTCTTTACCGTTTGCAGCCATCTACCTTGCTAAGAGCTCAATATATTGTTCCAATGACAGCTATAAAACATAAGCAGTTAACTATTTCAAAACCATCCCTAAACCCAAAGTGGTTAAAGGAATACAATATGAAGTCACAGCAGTGCAGCTCATATTTAGGTCTTCTGAGATGAGACGTCACAGTGTGGAAAGTGGATTTTAGTGTTTTTGAAGACACTTACTGCCGCCATCTTTTACGCTGAATATACAGGCAGTATGTTACATGAAAACGTTTGATCCACCTGCCAGATGCCCGTGCTTTCAAACCAGAAGACCAAAAGGTGAATGAGGAAATACCGAATACATTAATCGTTCTTGTTTCTGAAATCACATTCACAGATAAAATGCCTCAATACAGAAAACACAGAGTACAGTCATGTCCATAAGGTACACGTATAAAGAAAATATTTATCAAGTACAGATTTACTGTTATTACTGTAAAAGTCTTGCAGCATGCAACTGTACTTTGTGAGTGGGTATACTTATGCCTTTCCTTATTTTGTACATCGTACTTTCAGAAATGAACACATTTTGCAGCAGGACTACAACTGTTGGCTTCTGCTGGAAGAATCTGCTATTGCAGTACAAGTTTCAAAGTAAAAGTATACACGAGTCATATTGCCCTGTATGCAGAAAAAGTATTCTGGTACAAGGACTGTGGGCAACTTAAATAACTGAACTGCACTTTGTATGTTGACTAAAAGGGAGTGAGTTTGTGCAATGGTCAGCCTTTAACCCTATTACTGAGTCATTCTACTTTAGACATACCTACAGGGATTAAAAAACTTCCTTTCTCACCTCTGGTAAGCAGATTTTACTATATGATGAGTAAAAAATTAGGGTCTAAAAATGCCACTTGTCTGATGGCTGTATGGAGACCATTGTGCACAAGAATAAGTAGGCTTAGTTTTTTGTGGTAATGTGTGTGTGTGTGTGTGCGCGTGTTGCTAAGTGAGTCTTGAAAAAAAAAATCTTCAACCCCTGCACAAGAGAATACGCCAGACATTTTATCTACAAACAAATCACAGAAAAACACAAACACTGAATACATTTCTGTAGGGAAAGTGACCATAGGCTCATCCACCACTCACCTGAGCTCCCGCTGGTCATCCTAACCACCCCAGGCATGATTTTTGCTTTTGTTCGAATTAATTTTGTAGGTACTTTATGCAGCTGTCTGTTCCTGACCCTAGATCTTGTAGCCCTCACAAAGTCCTCCTCCTCCTCCTCATCAGAAGAAGAGCCCATGCCATCAGAGAAACTGTCCGATTCTGAACAACTACAGCTAGCCTCTTGCTGCCGCAGTTCCTCTCTTCGTCTAATCACCTGTTCCATAGCAGGTGTAATTGGATATGAGTAAGGTGACTCCACAGGACTACTGCAACGGCTGCAAAAAGACACAATACATATCTGGTAAATATACACAGGCCATATACTTCGCAGTGTGAGTCAGTAAACATGACAATTACAAGAACACTGTAAATGGTTCAGAGGTGCGCTACATTTAGCTCTACCAGGCTTTTCTAAACCTTGTCTATCATCCCGTATCCAAACAGGTGACATTTTGGAAGCCAGCACCTTCTGGTGAGCGGGTGTGTGTATGTGTGTGTGTGTGTGTGTGTGTGTGTGATTCAAACATGAATTTTAAAAGTGCAGAAAACATCAATATTCTACTGTATGTGGCTGCAGACACAACAAGTCATCAGCATGGGTTAGAAGCACGTACGGTGTGTGGTAGATCTCGGGCTGTGCGGGCAAATTTCGAAGCTGTAAAGAACTTGTCTGCACTAAATAGCTGGTGAAAAATTTGTAAGGTTCTCATTTGACTCGCCTAAGTATAAGCGTACGAGTTTAAACTCCATCATTATTCTGTCTACACGTGGCAAATCAATGTCGCAGTTACAGGTATGTATGTGGTACTGACTGCCCAAACAGTTCATCATTATGAAGCAGTCAAGAGGTAGCCATGCATCAGTTGGTACAATAGCCACTACTCTCACTGACAAAAAGTTACATCAGTGTGGCAGCATAGTCTATTGTAACCACCTGCCTTTCAAGAAATTTTCATGTTCACGTGTGCACATCCAGTAAAGCCGCCATTTCATAGCATCTGTCAAGAGTGCATCAACAGAAGGGTGATGTAAGGAAAAGACGGCGTAAGATGTGGAAAGGTATTCGTATTTGTATTTGTCATCAGGGCCCGGAGCATATGCCCCAGATGTACCGCAGCCTTAGAGGCTTATTGTGTGACCCTTAACCACCCCCCGCGGTTTTTTAGACGTTCCTACTTTCGCTGCCAGGTACCTCCATGTCCATACGACGCGAGAGATCCTAGCAGCGAAAGGTGGAACTGTGGGCACAAATGTTGGCCGGTAATTTTGCCTAAATGCCGACTTCCACATTACATTTAGGGACCTTTTACATGCCGCAAATCCGCAACATGGGACCGACGGCTTTACTTCCCCTCCGAAGGAAGGCACGCTGAGGATTTTTTCGCCCTGAAAAATCCTGATGCCTTCAGCTGGGTTTGAACCCATAAACTTGGGTACTTAAAGGCAGCACACTACCCCTGGACCACCAAAGCTGCTAAAGGTACGCTACATTACCAACAATTCCATACTGCACCACCATCACATTTTTACCGCCAGAAGGCTAGTGACGTTTGCCATGACTGGGTGTGCGGAGTAAATCAGATCACATTAATGGCAGCACTCTCTGAGGAATGGTCCGTGCATGGGAAGTGACTGACAGAAGCTGATCAATCCACATGGCTCACTAATTCACAATGAAAATATGAGACAAAACAACAAATCTGAAGCTTTCAGAGAAAATAAATGCACTAAAGTCTTCCTTAACAATCAGCCACATTATGCAATACATAAAAGGCTGCAATATGGACACATGGTGAGCTTCCCATACACTGGCCTGTAACTCAATTATGGTATATATGATTGCCTCAGAACATTTCATTTCTTTGGAACGCCTCACCTTTCAGTCTTCATTTTTTTGCCTCCTGTGTTTGCTGGTGTTGATGCCTTCTGTCTCATTCTCGATATTACCTCCAACATGGCTGGTGTAGGGTTACTAAAAGAGGATGAATCAGCTGTTTGCTGCTGAGGCTTAGTTGGTTCTGGCACTTCTGGTACAGATACTGTGAATTTCTGCTTCACGCGATTTGACTGCCGATGAAGTAATGCCACAGGTTCAGGTTTGGTCGGAATACCAGTAGTTGGCTTACGGTTCAATGTTGGAGGTCTCTTTACCTGCTTTTCTGGATTGCCAGATATAATTTTTTCCCAACTGAACTGTTGGTGTGAACGCAGTACTGGAGAAGCTGGTGTGTTCCGAGTCATCCTGCAACAACATGTAAACAAAGCGTACAATATATTATGAGGTAAATGGAACACAGAACATAGAGCACTTCAGATTCATGCAGAAATGGTAAGACGTTTAACATCACAGGGAAATGCAGCTGTATAAATACATGACAAAAATTTAAATCAATATTTCCTTCTTCATTTGGATGGATACACTTCACGCCTTTCAGTCAGTGTGGAACACAAAACCTGGGACTGGGGCCATAACAATATGGCTTACAATATGTAACTTTGCATTGTAGTCAACATTTTAAATATCATCAGTTACAAAAAGGTATTACGAATACGCACACACGCGCGCACGCACGCACACAACCCATCCACGCACGCACGCACGCACGCGCACACACACACACGCGCACGCGAAGTTTACAGCCGCATTGCAAATTACAATTATATCATATGTGTGTCATAAGTGATTGTCAGTATGTTTCATTGTTTCTGTTGCTCGATACTAGATACACATATCATTCATTTGATGTTCGTGGATCTGTGCATCATAGTATAATTCATATAAAAAATCCAACAAGATGCAACTTGTATCAAAATTTATTTCATATTTATATGAAGCTCAAGATGTTTCGGGCGACACACCGCCCGTCATCAGGGGCCTAAAACTGCACTAGCAGCCTCTGGTTTTGCATGTGTGGAAGGTTGTTGGACATGTGGTTGCTGGACGCTGTCAGCGTCCAGCAACCACACGTCCAACAACCTTCCACGCATGCAAAACCAGAGGCTGCTAGTGCAGTTTTAGGTTCCTGATGATGGGCGGTGTGTCGCCCGAAACATGTTGAGCTTCATATAAATATGAAATAAATTTTGATACACTGTTGCATCTTATTGGATTTTTTATATGAATTACACTATGATGCACGGATTCACGAACATAAAATTTGCAAACCAATTAATTAAATTACTTCTAATCTTCCATTTTTCTCGGCAGCCGTTACGCACTAGACAATACTCAGTTCTGTTTTACTATTATTTCTGTAGTAAATCAAATTAAAATCACAAACGGATGATCCAAGTAAACAGATGTAGTCGCTAATGAAGATAAAAACAAATTAAAATCAATGCTCGAATGTATGCCCAATGTCAGAATAAGTATAATTTTTGGAAGTTTTTTTAAACGCGGCTTTGAAATGGTGAATTGAAAACAACCCGCTTTGGAAGGTTTCAATTAATATTTCATCATTATTAATGCAGTCTTATGGGCAGAAATTGCCGGTCTCAGTGGCTGCGCGGTCTAAGGCGTAGGTCTGCGGCCGCTCGTCTGCTGAGATCGCGGGTTCGAATCCCATCGGGGGCATGGATATTTGTCTGTTATGAGTGTTGTGTGTCGCCAGGTAGAGGTCTCTGCGACGAGCTGATCACTCGTCCAGAGGAGTCCTACCGACTGTGGTGCGTCGTTGTGTGTGATCTAGAAACCTCAAGAATGAGGAGGCCATGACCCGCGTTGGGTCGCAGCGTCACAGCAAAAAAAAAAAAATAGTAGAGACCTGTTATTTTCCTACACAGCACTAACTAATTGGTTGTTCTAATACAAACACATCTTTTCTGTGAAATAATTGAATTCTTTTACGTACTGTGTGCATTACTTTCAGTTCTCAAGAGGCTGTGAATGCGTCGCCTCTTACACAACATTAGTTTTATATTTTAAAATATGTTTGTTTGTTTTTTTGTGAACTAAAGTACTTTAAAATAAGCAACACCATACATTCATTGCTCAGGGAAAACCATTTCCTACTGGAGGCATCTTCTTCTTGAGATTGTCACAAGGCAGACGTTAAATGGAGACTTACTGCTGGTGTCATACGATAAATACCACAATGTAACTTTTAAAGCTACTTTTACTGACGATTTTCAAACTGTGTGCACAAATTATTTTGTGGCTGCTTTTAAACTTGCCTGTAACAGATGGTCTGTTTAGTAAACATCTTATATGAACTTCACTGCGAAGTTTTTGATTTCTTAATAGGATTTAATTTTACTGTAATTAAACATAACTTACGTATATTACATATAATTGTCCCCTTTTAAATAAATTTATACAGTCGACTGCAAGATAAGTCAGTGACAGAGACATGTGACTAGGTTGTATACGTGCTGTCTCTGACGATAACATGAATAGTAAAATAACGTTACATATACGTTGGTCCGTGTGTGGGTTGATGGGCGGAAGATCGAAAGAGGAAGACAGGAAACAACAGAGTGTAAAGTGTGTAAAGTGATGGCAGTTTCTGTCTTCTTGTGTCGCAGTTAAACACACATTCAAAGTACATGTACGTACATAAGAGTCACGAAAACTGTAGAAGTTAAGCAGTGGAAATGAAACTCATAAAACGTGTCAACGGATACTTAACTAAGTAGTAAAAATGGAAGAATATGGGAGAAATAAATGTGTATTTCTTCAGCAGAAGAACAGGAGGCTTGAAAAATTTTACAGTGTTTGAACTTAATGACAGGCAAAAGACTTAATTCTTGCATTTTAATGTAGGACGCAAAATTATTCCGGTGTGGGCAGCGATGTTACGAAAGGTCTTATGTAGTGATGATGATGGTGATAATGATGATGATGATAATCGGCATTCACATGTGTGTGGTAAACATTAACCCTTTAAATCCCGAATTAAATCCCATCTGCTATTTGCTGGCATTATTAGCTCACCATTTTCTCCATGTTAGCAGGATAAGGGTTAAATCATTAACCCTTACGCTACTAATGTTATATATATATATATATATATA
>Ga0268261_10004484_pt1 | contig 10469 bp, 13 predicted proteins | sample TergutNc150P1_FD_190353 | JGI IMG/M metagenome (GOLD analysis project Ga0268261, IMG submission 190353) | Nasutitermes corniger P1 segment gut microbial community from laboratory colony in Florida, USA - Nc150 P1 (SPAdes) (version 2) | ecosystem: Host-associated > Arthropoda: Insects >...
CACGCAAACAAACAACAAAGCACTACATGAACCAAGCGGTAGCACATAAACAGCAGCTGAAGATACCCCTGATGATGGGCTGGTAAAAGCCCGAAACATGTAGGGATAACAAGGAAAAATAAATAAAGAAATAAGACAAAAGTCGCATCAGTTGGTAACTTTTATTGTAAAGCGCAGAAGATGCACGGTATGAAAAACCTAAAGATCACAAAACAAGACTGAAGAATTGAAACTAGTCCTGTTTATGCACTTTTCTAGGCTCCAATGATCCGACTGCATTGTATAAACATCGCTGTTAAGAAATTTATATCCAATTGCTTATGTCACATTATTCTTTTGATACATTTTGTAACATTTTTTAGACTTGCAAGTTATATATTTCAGACTGTCTGTTTCTTCTACACTATATGCATATTTTAGCTTGTAAAGGTTGAGATATCAAACCTGAAATACAGTTGTAAAATATACCCCCAGTTGTATCGCTGTAATTAGGCGTGATGATGGCTGATCAAATTATTTGAAACATGGAATATAATGTAGTGTTGACTGATGGCAGTATTCATTTGTTGCTTCCAACTTGCTCCTCAGATCATGCACAGTTTTACCCCTGTGACCTCTGCCCCACTCACTTTAACAGGAAATGAGGTTATCTCGATAAAAGTGATTTCAGAGAACATCCTGGTACACCTGTGTAGTGTGAAACAGAGACAGTATAATTTGGAATTAATGTGAATGCTTCTTTACAGGGTCCATTGGTAAGATGGCTGAAAGTTAACTTCAGTGAGTGTTTCTGTGCTTGGATCCATGTGAAAGCATTAAGAGTGTTTGTGGAATCAGTCCTTAGGTTAGTTGAGTATATAATATATAATGTTTTTTTGTGTGTCAAAGGTTCCTAACTTTTGATGTACAAAGGATGATAACTGTTTTTTATGCCAAATAGGTACGGACTGCCTGTGAACTTCCAGGCTATGCTATTGCATCCACACAAAAAGAATACAAAGAGACTTAGAGATGTTCTAAATCAGCTCTATGGGCATCTGGACAGCAGCGCAGTACAGGGCTCTGGCGCTCATGATGTAAGTATTGGCAGTAACTATGCAGAATACCAGAGCCTGCCATCAGGCATGGTTCCAAGTTACTTCACATTCTTGCCACTTGTTGCGTGCAGATCCATCACTTTTATTTGCCTACCATGAGATGTAACAGTTCATTTTTATAAATATTTCTCCTGTGATTGATTGGTTAGCATGCCTTTTGGGAATTTGGGCCATACTGGTTTGATTCTTATAATTGACTACCCTGACAGATTTTGTTGGTTTCCCCCAGTTCCCTAGACAGATAATAGTATCATACCTAATATGCCATGACTGCCACCCTCAGCACTGTATATGTTATGTGTGATTTGATACTGTATAAGCTCTCCAATTGATAAAGCTCTCAACACATTATGTACCTGATATATGGAAGTGAAGATTGACTGAGAATATAAATGAAAATTTACCTGTTGTTCGAATCATCATCATCTTCTTCTTCTTGTTGCAGAGTGTCGACATTCCAGGGCTGGGTTTTGGCCAGTCAGAGTACTTCCCGTACGTTTACTATAAGGTTAATGTAGACATGATGGACATCAAGGCGTAAGTGCGTTGTTGCATGGCAGCTGCTGGGATAATCATGCAATATTACTGGAATGCAGACAATAGTATTAATGTTGTGTAGGAAGGGGTAGGGCAACAGGTTAACAGTGAACCCTGCACTATTCATGGCGGCAGTGAGAAGTGTCACTGTGCAGTCTGTACTTTTATTTAATACTGTTCAGAACAGTATATCACAAAGCAAAGCATAGCATTTCTACCGATACTTGTGTTCTACTGTTGATTCCCGAGATTAAAGTATTTTACGGCCCGTGTGGTGTCAGCTGTTATCTGCGTGCATAGTGAAACTCCCAGATTATAGTTTTGGTCACAACTGGTAGTCTCCTTTGTGTAGAGCTATTGTACATTATTAACAATATTCACTCTATGGTGGTTGTGATGTTTCTGTCCTCTGTTCATTCTCATTACACAGTCTTATGCCCAGTTAGATATATCAGACAACAGTAAAGTTCAGAAAGTTTCTGTAACAAGTTTTAAATTCTTTGTTCTTATCTTTTTAATGTCTTTTTGGTTTCAGAATTCTGGTATTGTACTTCTGAAATTTTTTAGAATGAGTTTCTATGTCATTCTCTGTGGGCATTAATGCCTAGTATTGTTGTAAATGATGTAGATAATTTTTTGTGGTGTAAATCATGTGCCTTCCCTTCAGTGGAAGATATATTATATATGTATAAAGTAAAGTTTTTCCCTCATTCCTCATTGGACACTTATGAATAATCACGAAGATTAACACTCATGTTGACCTCCGCGTAGTTATGTCTAACGCATTGGAGGCATGTAAATTATGCACTGTATATGAAACATATGTGAGACATTTGAAGGAGGTGTAGAAGCAGAATGTTCTTAGTTACTTGGAAGCATACAAAGCTTGCAAAATGTTTTACTCATATGTAACATTCCATGCCATAATACTATGTAAAGAAAATCAAAATAAAATCTGCTTGCGCAGTGTTAAGATTTACTTTCTGAAGTTTTATACCCATATTTGTGACTTAATGTGAGATATATCAACCATGGCTCTTCGAAATTGATGTAGAGAAAATGTTCCAATAGAATCCTTGACTGCTGTGCAGCTGCAGTGTAAGTACCTGGCTACAGTGTACTGTAATTGTGTGTACCTATTTAAGCCCTGATTAAATTCAACACCAGTAGCACTACAGGACCTGAATTCAGAATTTTTAATTTAAAAGTGGGCCAGAATAGCTCAACAGTGAAGTGACTGGCCACTGGCTGCTTAATTTGGGTTCTGTTTCTGGCAGAAAGGAGAGAATTTCACTTTTTGCTGGGACAGTCAAACTGTCTTTGGGTGTTTCCAGTTTTGTATGGGGTAGTACTGGGAACACTTTCTGGCAGGTGTCAAGTGGCTGGAGAATGAATCAGACCACATAAATTGCATCAAGTGTGGAGGTCTAAATTGAGGTATGTTTGACAGCAATATGCTTAAGGTGAGGGGTAACTGTTACTTTTTTTTTTTGGGGTGGTGGGGAGCAGGTTCACAATCAAAAACTGCAGAAATACACCTACTAACTTTTGCCATCAGACTGTCCACATGTAACATGCCAAGGGCCATGGAAAGGAATTTTGTAGATGTTGTTATTGGGAAGTTTTACTGACATCTGTCGTAACATCCTAAATTTTAACGTTCATGGGTCTGTGCATCGTAATAGTATATTCTAATATATATCCAACAAGATGCAACGTTACACAATTTATTTTATCTGGAAATTGCTCTACATATTTCGGGTGGTACCATCACCCATCATCAGGAGTGCAAACAACTGTATTCACAGCATCTGGTGTTTGTAACACCGTTACTGCTATCTGCCACTATCGTGGAAGAGTTGGAACTGCTTTGAGTGTGCCGTGGGTGGAGTCACGCTGCTCAACAGAGGATTGCACTGACACACCTTTGAAGAGAGAACACAATGATAATGAATGTGAGTCAGGTGTCTCAACAGATGAGAACAGAATGATCATTGATTGTAGTGATATGGAGGGAAGATCAAATGAGAAGAAATGTGCCCCTGTCAGAAATGGTAGGAAGAGTGTATCTCAGAAACTGTCTGAGAATAATAATGTTGAAGATTCTCGTGTGACAAGGAGCAAGGCAAGATTGCTCTGTGCTAATCAGAGAGTTGGTGAGAATTCAAGATGGTTTGCTGCAAATGAAGATCGTAAAATCGACATTACATCCTCATGCAAAGATGCTCCTGAAGGTACAGATGGTAGTGGTTTGGAAAAGTCGTTAGGAGATGTTGTGGTGCCAAGTTCTTTTGATGCTACAGAGAGCACACTGTTGCTCAGAGGTGTGTAACAGTGTTGATGTGCCTCAAGGAGATTGCATGAGAAGTTACAGTGTTCATATCAGTATAGGAAACAAACAAGATTGTTGTGCTAATCAACAGTGTTCTGCACAGGAATTATCGGAGGAAGAACAGACAAAGATGAAGAGGGAAGAATTTAATCTCTCAAATCTTGGCTTGAACGTTTCTTATTGGCTGTGGAAATTGTGTAAGGATGAAGGTCATTTAGAAGATCGCAAGGAAGGTTTCCTGAAAGGAGAGTGCCCTAATGGTGAAATTAATGTTCTGGTCAGATGTAAAGTAGATGGACACAGGGTAAGTTCTTAGTGTTGCTCTGAGGTTAATTGTAATGTACTGTGATTGAGAAGCTGACAGTAATGCTGTTGGTCAAGGAATTTCCAGTTTTTGTGGAAAATGAAGATCCTTTACCTTGCCTAGATGATATCCAATTCACATTCTGTTCTTTAAGATCCATTACTTGGCTCAGTTCAATCCACTCCACATCCTTTTTTCAAGATTCATTACTGGGCCCAGATGAAACTGGTCTGAACCACATTTTTTGTGTCGATATTGATATATTTGTTAACTGCAGTTGGGTTGACACCCAGTGGCAGTAGTATAGTAAGGATAGTTTTGCTATTTTCGTCTTAGTTTAGGTCTCAGATTTTCAGGACGAAACTTTTGGAAGAATTTATCTTCTCTTCTGGATGGAAACATTAGTGCCTTCTCCTCTACAAAGCATAAGTCATATTACTGTAGATATATCAGTTTACATCAAATAAATTGTCTGCATTTGCTCATGCTGAAACAGGTTTGTCTTTCTGCCATCATGTAACACTACGCTGAAAACAGGTGTGGGCAATTCCTAACAAACATGATATTTGAATTTTAAAATTATTGTGTGAGATACAATTACTATAACTTTAACCCACAGTTTTCAGGAAAGTATATGTACAGAATATATTTAAATTTGGACGTTATATGGTGTGATCCTTTGTTTTTCAGTTGATGAGCTTGGGGGGAAAAATGTGTCACATTATATGTTATATTGGTGTGACATCAATTACACCTAAGAAGTAATGCAAATAAAGAGCTTTGAATTCCAAGCCAATGTTTCACATATTCAGCTGCAGTGTTATGACATTGTTTAGGTCAGTATGTTGTACAAAGTATGTGAGTACTGTGCAGGAAGTCATGTATACAGTAAGAGACATCTTCATTGTGGCAGAGTGGAGGATAGTTGAGATACATCCATTGAAGGTATAGAGACAATGGAGAGGACTGAGTTAACTGTAGTGTTGCTTGGAACATCAGCAGGTGATTGTGTCAGTCCTGTGGCTTGACAAAACAGACAGGAGTCTTCCATGTTTTCACAGATGATGTACATGGGAGTGGCTCATCTGAATTACACTGAATTATTTTGCTTTGGTTTTAAGGGAGAGATCAAGGCTTCCAGCCTTCTGGTATATGATGCTTCTGTTGGGTAAGTGATTCCTGACATTGTGAAGGAATGTAGTCGCTTCAGGTTAAAAGTTCAAGGTTCATGGACCTTGAACCAGTGATAAAGCATCACCAATCAGAAGGCTGGAATCCTCAGGTACACATCAGCTACTGGTTTATGCTGATGATCTTAATATATTGGATTGAAAAAAAAACCATGGAAGCTACCATAATCACTGCTGAGGGTATTGGTCCAGATGTAAATGCTGAGAAAACTAAGTACATCATCATGTCTTGAGATCAGTGTGCAGGACAAAATCACGACATAAAGATAGGTAAATCCTCTGAAAGGGTGGAGTAGTTGAAGTGTTTGGGAACAACCCTAAGAAACCAAGGTTCATTTCATGAAGAAATCAAGAGTAGACTGAAGCCACGGAATGTTTGCTATCATTCGGTGCCAAATGTTTTGTCTCCCAGTTTGCTATCCAAAAATATAAAGATTAAGGTATACAGGACTGTAATTTTGGCTGTTATGTTTGTATGAGTGTGGAACTTGGTTTGTCACATTGAGGGAGGAACACAGATTGAGGGTGTTTGAGAAGAGGATGCTGAGGAGGACATTTGGGCCTAAGAGGGACAAGGTAACAGGAGAGTGGATAAGACTACATAATGAGGAGCTTTATTATATGTACTTGTCACTGAATGTTATTCAGGTGATCAAATCGAGAAGAATGAGATGGGTGGGGCATGTAGCACGTTTGGGGGAGAAGTGAGGTGCATACAGGGGTTTGGTGAGGAGACCTGAGGGAAAGAAACCACTTGGAAGACACAGGCATAGATGGGAGGATAATATTAAGATGGATCTTCAAGAGGTGGGATGGGGAATGATGGACTGGCTTGAACTGGCTCAGGGTAGGGACAGGTGGTGGGTGCTTGTGAATGTGGTACTGAACCTTCGGGTTCCATAAAATGCGGGAAGTTGCGTGACTAGCCGAGGAACTGTTAGCTTCTCAGGAAGGACTGTGCTCCATGGAGTGAGTTAGTTAGGCAACTTCATTGCATTATCTGTGCTCACATGTTGTACCTTGGTGCTCTTGTCAGTGGAAGACCTGTTTGTGAAACAGGTCTTCCACTGACAAGAGCACCAAGCACACACACAAATAGATGATATATGCATATGGCCACATACCAAGTAAATACTCAACGAACGCAAATCGGCGGAAGACATTATAGTAACGGCACAAAGCACGGCATATGGCCCCCTCAGGATGGTCGAATAAAAAGGACCGAAACATGTAGTGGTTTCTAGTGTTTACAAACATGTTTTTAACATTTTAGTGTTTTTAAATGTTAGAGTGAGTAAAACAAAGTGCATGAGTTGGATTATATAACAACATGCACATTGCAACACTAAAGATACTGGAGATTATTTAAATGTTTGTGATTGATATGCAACAGGGACATACCATATATTTGTGGTTTATGCATTATTGTGCTCCACCACATTTTCTTCTTGCAGTTCAGGAATTCTTGAACATGTTTCTGGAATAGTGGATATGATGAGATGGAACAGCATGGCATGCTCATTCCTGATTTAAATCTCCTAGACTTGAACATCTGGAAACTTCCAAAGTTTATGGTTTATGCTGAAGAAGTCATTGCAGAATGGGTTTGAGATGATCCGTTTAACACTTTGAATTTTCCAGTGAGTCAGTAACTGTTCTGATGTATAATGTCCTGCATTGAAACTCATTTTCCATAATATTCTGGGCATCAGTTGGACACCAGGCTTCAGAAGGCATATGTTTATATAAATATTTTTCTTGTACTGTGGTGTAGGTTCATCTTCTGTTGGTTTGGCCACGCATTTTACGTTGACCCCTATATATCAGTTGGACCTGCTACCTTTGAACCACATACCTCCAAATCCAAGAATCAGCAGGGGCCTTCGGGTTATGCCTGAACTCCTTGACTTGTATGCAACTTTACTGGACTTTACCTGCCAATACACAAGTGACAGTGTTTGTGCTTATACATTTCTATTGGCACTTCTACCTCAGATTGTTGAAAATCCTACCTTACATCAGAACTGTGGACATACATATGAAATTGGCGCGTGTTTCATTATTTCTGGTCATTTCTTGTTATAGGAAGGATTTTTTTTTCAGGAAAACCTCTGTCAAAGAAATGCAGCAGAAAAAAACGGAAGAAAAAAAATCAAAATAAGGAACCCTCAGAAGCACCTGTGTCCAATAATAATTTACCATATCTGTAGATATTTCATTCTTGTAGGTCAGGCATTGTACAATTGCTATACTGTTGTGGCACAGAGACTGCATATGGTGCATTGTACTTAGGAACATCCCATCTGTAACTGAACATCACCCAACTACCACATGGATCATATCAACTCAGGTGGTTCTCCCACGGCGCACACACACAAAATTTCTACCAACTCTGTACGATTTCCCTGTTTGTCTACAAAATTCCCTTTTACACACACGCACACACACCCACACCTTGTCAAAAGTGGTGGAGGCCAAGTACGAACGCATGAAGGATCAATCAAATTAAGCCCACTCATTCCCCAGAAACTTTAGCCATAATAAGCAAACTGAAATAGTTCACACACATAAAGCGCACCTCAGACTTCAGGTGAAAAGACGGAATTTCTGGACTGACAGAGAGCAGCAGAAATGGAATACAGCACTTAATATGGATAGACAAAATATAAAAAACCCTGAAGTTGAACTAGCGTGACATACTAACCGTGGAAACTCGGAAAGTAGGAGGTGTCGTTTTGTCATTCATGGAACACAGGTTTATGTCATTAGGAGTGCATTGGGCAGCAAAGTGACATTGTAGTGTTTGTAACATATCAATGAGTCTTCAAGAGGAAGTCAGACATTCAGCACACATTGTTGTGTCACTTATGCAACAAATGGTTAAATTGTTCAAGGCTGCACTGTACAGGAAGGTGACAATTGTTGTGTTTGTAGCTGTTCAAGATGTAGCAACTTCCTACAAATATACACAACTTAAACATGCCAGCTTTAAATTACAAAACTCTACGCATTTGATTAGAATATCACAGCATTTCAGACTTTTGCCATGTCCTGCTTTGGCCAGTGAAGGTTGTTGCTTCATGTGGAAGGTATGTACAGGTGATTAAATAATGCATTTCTTGTTCCAGATACATTACAGTCCTATACTATTTAATGGCCAATTAGAATAAAGTTGTAGGACAAGTCTGTACATAAATATAGTGGGTAGGAACATGTTTTAACAAACATATATCCAGTAAATGTGTGAAATACAAAAGAAATTTTAAAAATTATTTCCCCATTTAGTAGTGTATATTCAAAATGCCAGCTAAAATTATGCAGTCTTGGTGGTGTACTGAACGGCTTAAAGAATGATCCACTCAATTTTCTTTCCAGTGCTTTTGCCATTATTCTAATAACTTTCTTTTGGGTGGTGAATAGCCTCTTTCCTTCTATTGAATCACCCGAAAATATGACTCCATAAGACATAATTGAATGAAAAGAACGATAGTAAACCAATTTTGAAACATAAGTTGTCATAAATGATGCAACTAATCTCATTGCAATTCATGTTGAACCAAGGCAATGTATAATATGTTCAATATGATTTTTCCATTTTGATTTATAAATTTCAAAGCCAAGGAGTCGGGATAATGTAATCAGTGCAGTGACTTGGCACAGGCTGAATGGTCCAGGGTTTGAGTTCTAGCAGGATTGAGAGATTTTCTGTTATCCAATACCATCTAAACTGATTGTGGGAACCACCCAGCCTCCTATTCATTGGGTACTGGGGTTCTTACTTGGAGGTAAACCTGCCAGTGCATGATGCCGGCCACTCACCTCTGCCTAGTGCTGAGGTTAAGAATGAGTGGATTTATGCCACTACTCCCGCTTTATGCATGCATGGTGTCAAGAGGGGCAACTTACCTTTTTTTAACGTTCACCTATGAATTTGCAAGCCAAACTGTTTGAATGTTCTTACTTTTTCAGCTGTTTTATTTCACTACATATATATTCATGTGGATAATTATCTTAGTGATGCTGAATTTCATACAGTGTTCTATCACTATTTAATACAAGTTAGTTGCCTTTAACAATTTATTGTACTTATTAAAGACATTATTAATCAATTCTGTAAGTTTTCTCATCCTGGAATTTAAATATTGATACTGCTACAGCTATTGCAGTTGGAAGTAGGTTGTTTGTATGTGTGAGGAAGAGTAAAGGACCAAGTTTGAAACCTGTGGAACTCCATGCTTAGCAGGGTCTCAGTTTGGTAAAGTATATATGTGTATTGTTTATTGGACAGTGCATTCATAGATCAGCATATAATTATCTGTGTATTATTAGTGATCAGTGAATTGGAAAAGATGTGCAAGGAAGCTGATGCTACCTCATCTGAGGTGTACTATTCTTACTTCTTTCCCTGAGGGACTTTGGTTGAGCTCTGGTCCTGGGACCTACAAAATTCAAAGCATGTTCAGTGTTAGACTGCAGGAGTAATTTTAAAATAATTGTAGGTCTTGAGTAGTTATGTAGGGTAAGGACATGGAAATGCTTTAATAATGCAAGGTAACAAGTAGGCTCTCCTGTGGTGGGTTGGATCTTAGAATGTTTGGATTATGAAAGGCAAATACAGTTGGTTGTCAAAACTGACTTGAGTTTCCAGTGCACAGCACTGAACTTATATGTGCATATCAGTAATAGTTGTTTAAGAAGTAACTTGTTGGGCAACAAATATGATAGTACAGTGTGTGGTACATAATTGTTGTGTTATGTAACAATCTTCTACTGTTTAAAGTTCCATTATAGTGTTAGAGCTGTAAAAGACTGGGAAAAGGAAGAAGGTAAATTTATAAAATGTGTGTGTGTGTGTGTGTGTGTGTGTGCGTGCATGTGCGTGTTTTATTTTAATTAACATTCAGCATGCCCCATTACAAATTAATATTACATGCTTTATTATTAACTAATTAACTTGTTAGCTAAATTTACTAATTAAGTTTTAATACGTATATGTTCAGTGGATAACT
>Ga0268261_10004485_pt1 | contig 10468 bp, 5 predicted proteins | sample TergutNc150P1_FD_190353 | JGI IMG/M metagenome (GOLD analysis project Ga0268261, IMG submission 190353) | Nasutitermes corniger P1 segment gut microbial community from laboratory colony in Florida, USA - Nc150 P1 (SPAdes) (version 2) | ecosystem: Host-associated > Arthropoda: Insects > Digestive...
GCGCGGCTGGCGAAGCGCGCTTCTTCTTCTCTGCAGATTTCACAGCTGCCTTTTTCGGCGCCTTGGCTCTCTTCACTTTAGCTGCACTTTGCTTCTTCACCTTAGGAGCAGATGCAGCACGTCCACGAGCTGGCGCAGCAGGAACCGCAGCTTTTTCGGTCTTGGCAGCTGCCAACTTGAAGGATCCAGAAGCTCCTTTGCCTTTTGTCTGCACCAACTCTCCAGATGCTACAGCAGTCTTCAGATACTTCTTGATGAAAGGCGACAATTTTTCAGAATCAACCTTGTAATTGGCAGCAATATACTTCTTGATTGCCTGAAGCGAAGAACCGCCTCGCTCTTTCAAACTCTTTATGGCACTCCCCACCATCTCGGAAGTACGTGGATGAACAGGCTTGGTTCGTGGCTTTTTGGTCGTAGATTTGGTCTTCTTTGGTGCGACCTGCGCCGGGTTTGTGGCCGCAGGGGCCGAGTCACCTGAATCCGCCATATCTGTAAGCACACTAACGAAACAAAGCGTAACGAATAGCTACTCGAAGCCTGCGAGCGCCCTCCAATGGAATTAAAGCGGACCGCGCAGGGATCAGACCTACAGTTTCCAAGCGAACGTGACACCGACGTGCTTCCTCGCACAACTTGAGATCGCATTTTTACGTTCCAATAGATTATCATCTGTTCTGATTTGATCCGATGGCTAAAGTAATGTTTGTGGAACATGTCTAATCCTTAAACTTTCCCTCCAACTAACTTGTGCCTGCTATAGACCAATCCAAATCGAAATGTGTGTTCGCGGCCAGGGCATGGGGTGTCATAATTTGAAGCTGTCCTAGGGCAATAGGGCTCTTCATACGCTGATCCCTGTCTGGTGCCAGTTAGACACATCATTCGCCCATGTTCACACAAAGTATCCTCTTCCTGCGACAAGAAATGGAACCTCGAACAAGGCTTGAATATTGAGCAACACGGAACACGTATGGTTACACGAACTGGGGTGCAAATTTTACTTGCTTTTTAAACAGCGCCCATTCGATTAAAAGTTGTTCTTATTTATTTTGTAGTTCACGAACCGCCGTGAAATTATTTACAATAGTGCTTTTCAGATATCACCAATTTAAGACGGTTATCCTTCCATTTCACATCTTCTACACGATCATGCCCATACACTACGACATTATGAGTGACAGATTGCTATGAATTCACAAATATTAAGCCCACACACTTGAATTTATGTACTTTAAAAAACAAAAAGTAGAAACTTATATACATTACACGATTTATGATGCATAATAATTCACCGGAAGATACCGATTCAATGTTGGCCTTGTGATCTGTCGATAGTAGGTTATGTATTTATTTTTTTGCCATCAATTTAATGTACCCACAGAGCTGTTACAGTAATGTGTAGTCGGATTCACTATTTCTGTTCACAAGCGTAGGTTATTGTGATTTATATGTAGGGATAGGTGCGTGAAAATGTTTTGACAGTCTTATCTTCTGGACACTCGTTCATGGTTTTATCATCCTTGCTTTAATATTTCCTCCGTCAGAGTACTCCCTTATGCAGACTGCACAAAATTGTCACAGTTAATATAAGCACTATATTTCAGCTTTCCTGTATAACTCTAACAATAATCGCCGTACGTCACTACCCGGCAATTTTCATTGTTCGCAGAGTAGTGTCGCTCAACATTTCAGCGTCAGAATCCATTAGTGGATATGGCTGTCGTGTGTTCAGAGTAGTGTATTTTGTATCGGCCCAACTTAACAAATTTTAGTGAAGTTTCGTAAGTTAACCATTAAAATACACCCTTTTTCTGCGAATTAAAAACTGCTTGGAAGATGAAAGTAATATATTCTGTGTCTGATGGGTGATAATTGTCGTCAACGTACAGTAGTTTATCCTGTGTACAAAAATAATGACCTGGGTGAAGAAAATATCGAGCTTTTCAAGAAGCATCATATACTACCTGTACATCTCACAGTCAGAAGTGCGAGATCCAGATGATTGCATAGGTCACAACATCAATTTGTAACTTTTTATAGCGTACTCCAAAAAAGGACTGTAAGAGAAGACTGTATGACTGCGTAACCTTCAGAACTAATGTTAGTAGGACATGCCACACTGCTAACATACCGCATCACAGAATGACATTGCTCGAGGTCATTACTAAATGGGTAACTGCCTCAAGACGCTACGTGCATTCGGGATACCGACTGAAAATAAATCTGTTGCATTGATTGGATTGATTCAGTTCTTGAGCCTTTAGTCGTTTGAGCTGGAGTAAGTTGCTGTTTGGCTCACTGAAAACACTAGCATTAATGGAAGAGAGAGGAAGGAGAGCTGCTTTTACCGGTGTGCTACCTCTAACCCACCTGTGGATCAGAGTTTGGTTAAGTGGATGGGCATTTTTCGAGGATAGCGCATTAGCTGGGTGGATGCATCAAAATACCACGGACTTACTTAACTTCCTATAAAGTTTCCTTTGTAGGAAACGGCATCTCAATTCGTAGCCCACTTGCAAAAAAAATGTGACAATTCAATATGTGTACACGGTAAGGAAAATCGCTTTTACTGTATTGTTTTTAATTCTACATTCTGTTCCAATTAACAATCAACGTTCATATCTGGGTATTCTGTGTGAAAATTATCTAAAGTGCCATTTTCGTCAGTATCATATACTTAACCCTGTTAGTGTAGTTTGTAATTCATCCACAGCAGAACCATTTCCACATAGCTCAGACAAGCCATCAGTGTCGAACACTCTGCATTTATGAATATTCTGTCAGTATTACGCTTCTAAAATATAAATCTTAAAAACTGTGTACTTTGTTGCTTGGAACTGAGGAAAATTAATATGATGGCATAGTACAAACTTTGAAACTCATAACGCCTGTTTATTAAATACACATGCGGTACCATCGTAACAAAATTCCACGAAGAGTTTGCACATGAATAGTCAGCGTTACGACAATAAGCGCGGTAACAGCAATGCAAGCTCCACAACAACGGTCCTGGACTCATCACAGTTGTTAAGCTACAAGTCGCGTAACTGGCGTTATTGAGGTGAATGTCTTAAACACCATGTTTATTTATGGACATTTTTCGTGGTTATGGCTTAAGTTGTGTGACCGACCCACAACGCTATGTCTCTTGCTCTTCTCAGTACAATACATTAAAGACCCACCCCCTTTGTGTATTGGTTGCGCCACGACGCGAGCATGCAACCGTCACAGCATCTCCGGAACATCGGTCCATTTTACATTGCAGAAGTTCAGGAACATATATCGTGACCGCCTCAAAACAACACGGGCTGTTGCTGTAATTCCTTACTTCATTCCTTAAAAACGTTTTACTTCGTACATTACAGCACTACAAGTTCTGCCCTGCACGAAAAATAAAAATGTGACTTTTCATATTTTACATTCGGAACGCAATACAAAATCTCTTTACCTGCTTCTTTTTGATAATCGACAGCTTGCCTGTATCAACCTAAACGATTTATATTACATTATTCTGTGTGGATTGTCTAAAGTGCAACGATCTTCACTGTCATCTGTCTAACGGCTTTTATTTTTTTTTTCGCCTACATCATTAACTTTTCCTTTCTTCAAAGAAACACCATCCGTGCTGAACATAATTACATATATATATATATATATATATATATATATATATATATATATATATATATATATATATATATATATATATATATATATATAAAATCTTCAGTCTCAAAATATGGTATATGCTGCTAGACACAGAGTTCGTATTTTTATTCCCTATGCGTTAAGTCTGATGGTGCCAGTAGATCCTATTTATAACTGTTCCGTGCCTCCTTATGACGACGGATATCTATTGTATCTTCAATGTAAATTTTTATAATGATAGCAAACAAGTTTTTTTCTCGATTTGTTGGGTTGGCTCACCGTATGCGTGTGTGTGTGTGTGTGTGTGTGTGTGTGTCTAGTGTAACAAAAAAAAAGCTGTCAGGAATATGTTACTACTTGACTTCAAAGGGTGCATTACTCGCTAAGCTTCAAGAACATCAAGGGCCACAGCATTCCCAGAACGTCGGTCCGGATCTATTCTCAGTAGTGCAGAAACATTTTCGTGGGTAGCGCTAGGGATGGGTGGCCGCATCTAAGCACTAAGGCTGTTGCTGTAATTTCAGACTAGGCCTCGGAACACTGGTCCTTTTCGCCTCACCGAAGATAAGCAACAGGGGCTGTGCTCTGTATTACTTGGGTGACCGTCTCAAAGCGACGCGTTACGCAGCTCTGTAAATATTTACGCTGACCGAACATTGACCCGCGTCTCCTAAAGCAGAGAGATCGTGATCTACTACATGTCCTGGTTAATCGTAAAAGACTGTCATGTTGACAGGTTGAATCGTGCCCCAACTGGCACTTTTCGACTGCCGTGACTGAGGTTTTTTTCCGTGCTTTTTTTCCTGAGACGTAGGACAAATGCCAGGATAAAACACACAGAGAAAACTGCTCCATTTGACAAGACAGTAGTTTCGCGACGTTACTCTGGACTGTATCTAACGCGTGACCGTCTCAGAACACCAAGTTTTTTTTACGTAATTTCAAGACATTGGTATTAAATTGATATCTGCTGTGAACAATACGTGACTTGCTAATTCTTTCAGACTCTCCCCACTTCAACCATGCCAAATGCCATAGCAGCCCCAGAACACCGGTCCTCCAGGCATGTGAAGTGCGAAGGGAATTTGTGTGGTTTGCTGTGTGCTATATTGTCACATTGTCTTCCCTAAAAACCCTTCCTTTGTAGCTTATGGCAGCACAATTCATACCCCACACTCAAAACTCAGCACGCGTCAATTCTATTTTTTACACAATTATTTTATTTTTTATATTCAACCTAATTTTGAAGTTATCATATAAACATTTTTGGTTTAGTACGTGTGTGCTTGTTATTTAACGTACAGATTTGTACAACGTCAGTAATTTAAGGTCGGTTTGTATGTTTTTATTCATCTACAACAAAACTATTTCCATTTTCCAAAGAAACACATTTAGTGTCGCACATTTATGAACATTTCTTCAATACTGAGCTTCCCAAATTCGAAACTTAAAAATTAAGTACATTAATTTTTAAACAGGAAGCAAAGTATGTGATTACATACTTTAAATGCGTTCAATACAACACGCTACATAGACAATTACATCACGGCTCCAGAAGGATGGTCCTAAAATCCTCACAGTTTTTACCTTCTGGCTAGTAGTAAATGATTTGGCAGTTCATGTGGCTTGAGTGGGTTGACCACGCTGTCATGAAGTGGAGTGGGTTAGTTCCTCTTTTTCTGATGGGCTAGATTCTCTGTCCCGCAATAGCCATAAAAGGCAGGGTCTCCTGAAATTTAGTCAAATCAATCCTGATTAATTATTTGTAACTATAGACAACAGAGATATTTATACTTTTAAGCTTCAACTGTTTTCTTAAGTTTTCAGGTCAAGCTTCATTTGCAGTACTGTATAAGTACTTGGATGGTAAATTGTTTGCAATATACTGTATTATCTCTCTTATTTTGCTTATAGGAAAAAGAAGTTCCTGAAATCACATAAACACAGGGTTGTTCTGATGGGCTCAAAAGATTAATTCGTGACTTATTCAACATACTGCTTCGTATGCAGAGCCTATAAAGCTTTTAAGGAAAAGGTGAGATGATGAATTGTGGGAAGTTCAGAATTAGGGAATGGGCGGACATGGCCAACCAAGAGATAATATTGTGGGGTTGAATAGACTAGGGAAAACAATGAAAACCAATCTGATATCCATCTGAAATGTAGAACATATAGCACACCTATTTGAGGCAAGAATATCACCACTTTACCAATGAAATCCACTTATTTCCTTAGCAGTTAGAAGTGTTTACAATTGTGCTCAAATCATAACCTTAAAAATTTTAATGTTGTAATGGAAGTATCATTTATGATTGAATATGTTAATAAAAAATGATAAGAATAGTACTCCAGTTATGACCTGGGTGAATGCAATGTAACAGAAACCATACTGAATGTGTTCTGCCAACACTGATAATGACCATAAGTGACGGTTATGAAAATAAGCATGATATCCATGTAGCTTAAGGACATATGTCTATTCAGTTTCTGTCAATATAGTGAAACCTACAAAATGAGAGACCAGGCATGCTAAAAATCTTAGGTCCTAACCTTGGTGGATTAAATTATTTTCTTTTTTATATATGCTAGGTAGGTGTCATTAAACTAAAACCTGCAAATGTAAACTTGTTGGAAAATATATTTTTGACTTGAATACTTGACAATGAAATGAATGCTTAAAAATAACCAATAACAATAAAATAATAGAAAATGCCAGCCTTGCCAGAACATGATTTGTATTTTGAATGTATGTTGGCAAAAACAAACTGCGCATCCATCACTAAAATGAAACCTCACAAACTAACATATGTGAATAAAGCCAAATGTTGCTTGTTTAAAAGGCTTTGGGTTTTCACATATTTTGGGCATAAGTTGAGTTAGTGTGTGTTGGTATCAAGTGATCTAAATCTTGAATACATTAGATACAAGAAGTACTTAGCACAGACACAAAAGTATATATACACCAATTAATTATCCAACACAACTTATATTTCTACCACAGCTGTATAACTTGGCTTTTACAAACACATCTGATAATGGCTTGCTTGTAAAATGCAAGACATGTAACTATGGTTTAAATATATGTTGTGTCCGAAAGATAATTTACTGGTTTATGTATAACAACGCAAATGGATGAATAATATAAAGTTAAAAGTATGTTCTATAATCAGAGTAACATTTTATTGAAATATACAAAATAATGCAAAACATCTTTTCAAAGTGTGAGTAATGAAAATTTATAGGAACTCATATCTCAGCAGATGTGATGTTCTTATTCTGAATTTGTGAGCTCATGGGCAAGTAACTATGAAACACAATACTTATCTTATATAAACTTATTGTGGTAATAGTTTGTCACGCCATGTAAATTCCATTCCAATTAGCAATGTGGTCAGTAAGTAAATGTGTTATAAGTACAGGAACAATAAAAATGATATAACTGACACCCCTCTACAAACCAGCGCATGAAATGTATGGCAAGATTTGTGCAACATGGAACAATACTGTCACCATTAACAAATACAAATACATGAACAGTGTTCCAAATACTTTAGTAATTATTGATTCATACATGAGTAATATGATGTACATTATTAAAAGCCAGTTAAGTATGAGACCTAACAATGGATAGCAATTTGTTATCAAAATAAAGATTTTAAGTTATATATAATTCCACCATACCTTGCCACTCTATATGTGGGCTTCCTGTTTATGTAAAGAATATTTAACCCTCCAAGCCCTTCTCTCATTTCTTTCACTTGTACTATAATTTTTAAACAAACACTAGGTGCATCAGCTTTTGAAACTTTTAATATTTCTGCAGTTTGTTTCAAAATATCTATTTCTTTCACTTGGCTATTCAAGTCTAGAGAATGCATATCATTAATGCAATATTTCCTTCCACCAACAAATCTATCCATGCTTCGTTGTCACAAAACTATTGAAGCTGAAATATTACTTTCTTTGTAAACAGTCAAACCTGAGGCTTCCTTACATCCTAATCTCATGACACACTACAAAGTAACAATGCTCAGTGGTGAATCCTATCGTTGCTATGCTGCTGATGCAACTGATATTAACGTTTACTTTGACCCCTACCCCTCAAACCGTTTGGTTTGTTTCAGATTTGAATATCCTGTGGTGTTTCACACTGCAACTAATATTGTGTGATAACTTCCTTTTGAAAAAAACTGAATTTGGAATTACAAACTGAAGGGTATCACAAGAGACATGTCTGGTAATGATGTCGCAATTTATTCTTTTCTTTCTTTTTATTTTTTTATATGCTGTTAGTACAGACAACTTCTTTGCAGAGCATTCCACTTTTTTGCATTTCATAAGTAATTCCTAATATCAGAACATTAGGACTGAGCTGTGGTAATCTAGTGATAGTTATACTAAGTGATTAAATGTGATGTTATGCTGACTTATTTGTTGCATTTGGTTCTTTTCAGTTTCTGTCTCTTATTTAGAAGTTATTTCTGTAACAAACTGACGTGTGTCACAAACAGTATGGTGACAGCTGCAAGAAAAAAGCCATGTGAATGTTTCGTGTTCCAGTTGAGTTTATAATCTTTAAGTATTGTATTGCTGGAGAATATGTTTTAGCACTATCAGGAACAGACACTTGCAAATTGCTTTTATGGTCTAAAATTGGAAACAAATAACATACTGTCCAAGTAAGTGGGAGTTTAAAAATATCTAATGACGGAGTGGTAGAAATTAGTGTCATTTGTAAGTATGCAACTTCACTGGCAGTAGCAATCACCTGTTGTACCAAAGAACATGCTCCATATGCAGTCTGCATAACATCATTATGGACAAATGATCCACTGCTTTTAAAGAATAGAATACGGTGGACAAGGAGGCTGAGGAATTTAGCGGCTCTCTGTCCTTAACTGATAATGACCAGGACATGATAAAAAAATTGCTGCAATAACTGTGATAAGGTAAAAGGGGAAGTTCTAGCAACCTTGTGTGAACTGAAATTTGCACGACTGAGCTATTACAAACAGAATTAAATGCAACGCACATGGCCAAGCATGTAAGAACGAACACTGCAAACAACATAATTGGTGAAAATTATGATGGAAGAGAATGCGGAACTGACAAAAATAGCTGGATACAAGTAGTAACTCGTCAAACAAAGCCTCAAGAAGACAAAATTATACTGATATAAGTAAACAAATCGTAATTTCAAACTGCTTCGCCTCACTACAATAACTGTAAGACTCAGCTATTAGACATCATGATAACGACTTTGTCACGTTAAAGATTTTTTATGGTAAAGAAACATAGAATATTAATAATCAGAGACAGTCATGTAAGAGGTTATACTGAAGGATTAAGTGATAACTAAGGGCACGCTCAACGTTACAGGTTATGTTAAACAGAATTCTGACTTAGACATCATTACTATCACAGTGCGTCGGGCTATGTTAGTACGAAAAGTCTACTTGTAGTTGAGGGAAACATCGCGTGGTCGGCACGTTAGCAACTCCAGCCGCGTATAGATGGTACCAGCTGTGCTTATCACGGTATATCGTTGAGTGGTGGTCCGTGGATAATTATGCTACAACCATGGATCATACAACTGCTTCTTCCATGCTCACGGATTAACTTTGTTTTGCTTTGGCTACGAGGTCGTTTGCATTTTGGATGTGAGAAATGCCTTTGTTTTGAAGTAAATTCTTTCCTAAAAAACCTTCGCCCAGGAAAACAGAATTGCCTGTAAATGATAAAGAACTTGGACCGGAGAAAGCATCACAAGAAGTGGGTTTGGAAACTGGACCGATAAAATTGAAATTAGGAAATCAGGAATCGGTTTTTGACAACGGAGAATGGGTACCAGGTAACAATATGAAAAATAATACAGTGTTGAAGCTTTGAGCTGTACTGCAAGAGTGTTAATTATGAGTGTAATTAAGGAGAGAGGGTAATATATTTTAAATTATTAAGCCAAGAAAAAAACAAACGATTAGATATATTTCTGTTTAAGTGCTTTGTCATTCAAAAATACTTTTTGCATCATTGGCCAACCAGATTTTTCATGCTATTTGTGGAACATGGATTGACTGCTTCTAAAGCCATGTATGCACAACGTCGTCAAAGTTTTGATAAGCGACGTCCATATAATTGGGCAATGTGTGCATGATGGAGAAACTTGAAGTTTGAAGCATTATGACCAGAAATTAAAACATAGCACACTGCTTGTCAGTGGTGCAATACAAAAGCATTGCCAACATGTGTACATTCGGATCATATAAAGCATATAAAATACGTTAGAATACCAAGTCACATGTAAAGTTTTCCAACTCTAAACCATACTTCATTTTGACAGCATATTTGGACATGTTATTAAGACATTTTTTGGTAACTCCCTTTAGTATTTGAACTGCCATTATACAAAGGCTCTTAAAATTCTTATACACATGGCACAACTAATAGGTTCGTTGCACTGTACAAACACGATGCAGACAGTTATGAACCATTACAATTTTATGCTTCATCTATTTCATTATTTGTGAGTAAGTAAATAGTTCAAGGTTTCATCTTTTTGTCATTTATAAACATTTCCGCTGATATCTGTTTACTTTGTAAATATAGTATAGTCTTCAGCATCTGGTCTGTAAGCACTGAGACATCCATTTACATGCAATATACATCACTGTGCCTATGACTGACTAAGTGTTATTTCTTACAGTTAAGATGCCACAGCAAGTAACAGTAACAATATGTGAAATTTTCTGTATTTATTTTTGGAAAAATAAGCACCTACACAGTGCTTAATTCAGCAATACTCGATCTTAACCTATCC
>Ga0268261_10004486_pt1 | contig 10468 bp, 8 predicted proteins | sample TergutNc150P1_FD_190353 | JGI IMG/M metagenome (GOLD analysis project Ga0268261, IMG submission 190353) | Nasutitermes corniger P1 segment gut microbial community from laboratory colony in Florida, USA - Nc150 P1 (SPAdes) (version 2) | ecosystem: Host-associated > Arthropoda: Insects > Digestive...
CATGTAGTAGTATAATGTCATACCAGCAGAACCATTATAAATAGCATCTGACGTGAAATATTCACGGCTTAGTTGACGGTCCACTTTTAAGTTGAACACCTGTACATACATACATACATATATATATATGCATTACATACATACGTACGTACATACATACATACACACACACACACACACACATATATATATATATATGTTTGATTCCTGTAGATGACTGATTATATTGCACGCGATGAATGACATAAAGTCTCTTTTCGCTTTTGTTTCCAAGTGCCCCTGACAGCCATGCTTCTCCCTCAGTACGTGATACAACAACAGGAAGCTAGTTCTTGCACATTCCGTCTCCGTTTAAAGACGTCGATATTTGCTGTTAGAATCCTACCGAACCTAAATATACTGCGTGCTGAAAGTGCAGAGCTCTGTTTTTGTCACAGCATTTTGTGAGTGTAACTGCTAAGGAGGGCTGAGCTGCACTGACCACATCAGTTTGTAGCTAAGTGCAAGGAGCCACATAGGCCAATTGTAGAGTTTTGCTGGGATGGAGAGGGTTGCAGTCAGATGACGTTCTTGGCCGTCTACGGAACAAATTATGGCTTTCAGGATATCTTTAATGAATCACTGCAAAGAAAATTACAGTGCAGGAAGAAGCTAAATAATGATTTGTTTTGAGTTTAAATTCAAGGTTTAAGCACTGCAACATTTTTAATGATCCTGACGAAACTTCGTAACGAAGCTGAATTGCAACACGTGTGGAAATATTGGCGCGCTTGTGAGGTTGAACACTGGAAGACTAGAAATAGTTACGTAGATGGAAGGTGTTGGAACAAGTGTCTGCTTATGAATGGGCAGTATTTTTGTGCGGGGGGGGGGGGTTCGGGAGGGGAGGGGAGGTTGAGCTCTTTTGAATTCACCAAAGGTCGAAGATCCTTACCACGTAGTTCTGTAATGAAAGATTTGCTCAAGAGCTATCGAAAATCTGCAGTTGATGTGCTGACGTGGCATGGCCGGTCACCTCCTTCTTGTGGTGAGGTAAAAATGAGCCTCCTTGCTGTCATTGCACGGTAATTACATAAGGAAAGGGACAATTGACAGTGTATGCACCAATGGCTTTATTTTCACTTATTATGAATTTTTTAAAACTTCCTTTGCTTTAAATGTTATGCCGATCCCCAGGCGTGGGTCTCCGGCCGCTCTATTGCTGGGGCTGCGGATTCCAATCCCTCCCGTGGGCATGGATGTCTGTCTGTTGTGAGTGTTGTGTTGTCGGGTGGAGGTATCTGTGTGAGGCTGATCACTGGTCCAGAGGAATCCTACCGACTGTGGTGTGTCTGAGGATGATCGTGAAGCCCCAGGCCCACTAGGGGCTGTTGCGCCGTGATATTGTATATACACAGACATATCTTATTGTAACTCGCAGGCAACATGTCGATGCGTCTCATGCATGTATACAACTAATGCTGTTCGTACAATCACCCACACCATTCTGCATCCCTCAGCTACGAACCTAACCGTAATGTGTTAGGAACATATTGGGTACCACAAGCTTTTCTCTGTCCTTTCTACTATAATTCGGTCAAGTTATGGAGCTGACGTAGACATCGGCGTCGGCGTCGTGCCGTATCGTGTGAGAGAGACGGAGACAGTTGGGGGCTGAGATCCTGTTATAATGGGATTGTCTTGTATGGATGATTACAATGGGGCACTCAACCCAATCACTTTAAGAGATGGAGAGCTCCATAGCGCTAGTGGTGAGGGATGGGGGGAAGGGGGTGCTTTCAGAACGAGTGAGAGATCCTCAGACTCACTCACTCACTCACTCACTCACATCCATTCAGTACACGACGTGTGCCAAGTTCTGTTAGGTTCCAGAATACAAGCCACGTGTCCTCACCTTGTACGCCCCTTCAAGATTGTAATCTGACCTACTGTGACATCCCCTGCCGGTTGCAAGGTTGCCATAAGAACCACGGTTGTTTAATGAAGCTGTATTTACTGGCGACTTCAGAAACGGAGCTAGTCAGGTTTTACCGCGTTTATTGGAACTAGACACATCATCACCTGCTCACAGGTCGTACCGAAATACTTCTTTCAAAGATCTGTTTGTATATGGTTCACCCATTTATTACCAGGTCCCCGAAGTGCTTTTTTACATTCAGGTTTTCCGACTGATATTTAATATTATCGCCTCCATGCGTACTACATGCATCACCCATTCCATCATCCTTGATTGCATCACTGTGAACATAACAAGTACAGCCTGCACATTATGAAGGTATCAACTCTTCAGATTTTCCAGCACCTCTGCCTTTGTCGCTCAATATCAGGTAGCACAACGTTCACACCCGTACAAACCCGTAGGTAATGGTGTAATTTGTACACTGTGGTTTCATGTTAGGCACATTTGCAAAATTTCGAAAAGAGGAATTAGCTTCGTCATGTCTGTCTGTCCGCATAGAACAACTCGGCTCCCACTGCACGGATTTTTCCTGAAATTTTACATTTGAGGATTTTTCGAAAATCTGCGAAGCAAATTCAACTTTCATTAAAATCTGTCAATAGTAACGTCTACTTCACATTAACACCTCTGTACAGTTATGATAACATCTCGCTGAATTCTTCTTAGACTTTTATGAAATTTTATATTTGAGTATCTTTCGAAAATTTGTCGACATAATTAAAAGTTTCATTAAAATCTGACAAGAACAGCCGGTACTGTACAGTTAGACCGACATATGGACAGTCTGATCGTATCTCGCTTGTTCATTCTTAGAATGATAAATATTTCAGACCGAAGTTGCAGGGAAAATCGAAACACACAGTCTGTGTTCGAAAATCGTGCCTTCTATGAAATAATGTGGAAAAAATACTGTAGAGCCGAGCTGGTGACGGACGGCAATATGGCGCATGCGCATTGCCTACTGGATAATTAAGGCTATAAACACATACTCAGAATATGTGATATTAATTGCTTTTCTACTGCAACAATGGTTTCACGAAAGCACTTCATTGTTACGTTATAGTACACTGCTTGTTTTGTTAGCTAGTCTGTAGAATGTCTAACAAGACAGACTGACGTACTGACTAGCTGAGCAAATAGTGGCTGCTCAGGAAGGGCTGCGTTACACGGAGTTAGTGCTTGGGAATGTTGGCTTTTGGAATAGGAACAGTTTTGGAATTAACCTGTCATATCAATCTGATCGTACCCACACCCCTCCCCTTAGCAATTCATGAGACGACATTGCGGTCATGCCAGTGACCACCTGTGTCCAAGCCTCTGGACCAATGCAGTTTACTGTCGTTATTTATATACGTCCATCATTATTAATATACGTCTGTCATCCACGAATTCGCTTATTCGCCGTTTTATTTAAACTATTACCTTCACCTGCGCCATCAAAGTCATGATCGGTAGAGAGCTCTCGACCTGCAGTATTATTTGTTAAATTGCATTATATCTACTGTTGTATTACAGGACAAACGATGAAGGTTTGCTTTTTGACATAATCCTGGACCCATGCCACTGCAGGCCGTATAAACGGGGTTTTAATTAACCCGATAAAATTCTTCCCGTTGTGTTATATTAAATTTGCAATAAGAACACTGAAATATTGGTCAGTCGAACATTACTATTTATTTGACGTTGGCAGGTCCGTGCATCATCAAACAATTCAAATAAATTAACCAACCAGATGCAACAGTTTTACAAGTTCATTACTTGACGTTTTGTGTCGTTCAACATGTTTCAGGCGCCTCCACCCCCATCGTCAGGAGCTTACAACTGCATTAACAGCCTCTGGTTTTACCTTGGAGCGTGGTGGTAGCAGCGTTGTTGGTCGAGGTCTGGCCAGACCACGACTAACAACGCTGCTACCACCAACGCTCCAAGGTAAAACCAGAGGCTGTTAATGCAGTTGTAAGCTCCTGATGATGGGCGTGGAGGCGCCCGAAACATGATGAACGACACAAAACGTCAAGTAATAAACTTGTGAAACTGTTGCATCTGGTTGGTTAATTTGTTTGAATTGTTTGAATTTACTATTTATATTGAACAGCTACGTGTTTCGGTCAAAAGTCAACCATCATCAGGCCTATTCAATGAGACCCAGAGTCTGTTTCCAAGAGGATAAAGCTGTCTGGGTGTGATGATAACCGCCTACTACCTCCATCTGGTGCCAAGGTTAAAATCGGCGGAGCTAAACCTCCACCCCCTCATGTGCTTTCATTTTGTGGTTCTCATGAACACTGCGTAGTCTGTATAAAGACAAGGCTACGGGCTGGACGATCCGGGGTTCGATACCGTCAGAGGCAAGATAGTTTTCTTTTCCAAAACGTCCAGGCCGCATCTGTGGTCCACTCTGCCTTCTGTTTAATGGTTACCGGGGTCTGTATCCGAAGGAGTGGAGCAACCGGGACATGCTGTCAACCAATCACCTCCATCTGCTGTTGAGTTTAAAATCAGCGGAACTAAAGCTCTGTTTCCCGTTATACACATTCTTGACCTAGACGGGGATGTTACCTTTTTTTAAAAAAAATGCGAAGGAAGCTCTAATAAGTGGTGAAATATTAATTGCTGTAAATGGCCAGAGTGCTTAGGGCGGGCGGCTCGCAGTACCGTGCAGTAAGTGCTGCAGAGTCGCCGGCCGCGAGACCCATTACGACGGCTAGCAGCGGCCCACCACAGAGAGAGAGAGAGAGAGAGAAAGAGAGAGAGAGACAGAGCATTGCCAAGCTCAGCGGAAGATACTAGATTTTTTAAGCTCCTGCGTGCCCGCTGGCCCGCCACTCACCAAACACCGTCACTAGCAGCTACAGCCTCTGTCTCTTTTGCTTTCTCCTCTTCCTCCACCAAAATGAAAATAAATCCTTTTGCTAATAGACTGGTACATGAATTTGCTATTATTTTCAAGGAAGAATGATATATATGGTAAACAGAATCTGAGAATGCACTCTCCGTGTTGCTTGTCTACGTACTGAGTAAAGTAGATGGGTGCAGGGGGCTGTGGGGGTAAAGAGGGGGGGGGTGTTGGGACCGAGCAACGAGAAATGGAAGAGAGAGCAGTGGTTGGGGTGGGGAAAGTTAGGGGAAGGAGGAAGGTGGGAGGAAAAAAAGAGGCAAACAAAAAAGCCACCTTCTAAATTTGATACAGCCCGCATTATAGCTGATGAAGCACCTTAACTAGGATAAAGTGACATTGAGACAAAGTGCGGAGCGAGGGAAGGCTGCGGGGCGAGAGGGTATCCGGACTTGGAGTGGGGGTAAGAGACGGAACGTGTTGCACATTAATACGCTGACATCATGGGAATTGATAAAAAATATATATATTAATTTTCGAAACTTCTCTCTGAATGAAATTGAATGAATGAGAGAATCGCGTAATGCTTTTAGCAAGGCGGATGTGCGGTTGTGGATACATGCTAAATTATTGTGGTACAGTGCGGTCCGGGCAAAGTGCAACAGTGCGGACTGTAACAGCGCTCTTGATGCTGCAGATGAGGAAGGAGCATTTCTACATGCACGCTGGTGTCATACACGTTACCACAACAGCTATTGAGGGGTTTTGTATGTGTTCAATATTCCTTAGCTAGCAGACGTCCATCTTCTACTGTTTTCAAATGTAGGAATACAAAATTATACACGACGTTTCGGCAATGGAGTGTGCGTCCGTCATTGGGTAAAGGAAGGGGAGGAGCCTTGTATATCAAGCTGTTTCCCCAATCTTAGGAGTTGTCTTTTGTGTTGCTGGAACACCGGATGGTGGAAAAAGTGCAGAGGTTAAGTAATCCGAATTGTAATGTAGCTAACCGTCATGGGAACAGTGCGTAATGCTTGAGGCTGCTTACGGTGTTTGGAACGTTCGGTGCATATTATTATTATTATTATTATTATTATTATTATTATTAACAGTAGTAGTAGTAGTAGTAGTAGTAGTAGTAATATTGGTAGGCAATTCGTACCTTTCCGTAAGTTCCAATAAATATAGTAATTATTTCAAAATGGTGCTTATAACTCAGTACTTCATGTCTTTTCTCTGTACTCTATGCCCCCAGGCAGTAGCACGTGCACTCAATTCACCGTTGCCTGTACTGATTCAATTACTGATAATTAAATAATTTATCTCTTTTTGATTTGAGGTGATGCAAGTGGAGCGTTTTTTGTACACTGGATTGTTAGTTGTGGTGTTGACTTTGGTTATGGGTGGTGGTGGTGGTGGTTGTGGTGGTTTTGGGGCTGGTGCTGGTGGTGGTTGTGGTAGTAGTGGCAGTAACAGTAGCAGTAGCAGTAATAGTAGCAGTAGCAGTAGCAGAAACAGCATTAGCAGTAGCAGTAGTAGTAGTATTAGTAGCAGTAGCACTAGCAGTAGTAGTAGTAGTAGTAGTAGTAGTAGTAGTAGTAGTAGTAGTAGCAGTAGCAGTAGTGTGTAAATTCAGCATGCCGTAACGTTCTTGTCTTCCATTCCGGAAGTGCTCGTTTCTGTTCTCAGTGGAAGCACCAAGTCTGCTAACTGATGTCTTTCGTGGTTTTTCAGAATCCTTCCACACAGTGTTGGGATTGTTGATCAGTTTACAGTATTGTTGATCAGTTCACAGTACTGTTGATCAGTTCACAGTATTGTTGATCAGTTCACAGTACTGTTGATCATTTCACAGTATTGTTGATCAGTTCACAGTACTGTTGATCAGTTCACAGGATTGTTGATCAGTTCACAGTATTGTTGATCAGTTCACAGTACTGTTGATCATTTCACAGTATTGTTGATCAGTTCACAGTACTGTTGATCAGTTCACAGGATTGTTGATCAGTTCACAGTACTGTTGATCAGTTCACAGTACTGTTGATCAGTTCACAGTATTGTTGATCATTTCACAGTACTGTTGATCATTTCACAGTATTGTTGATCAGTTCACAGTACTGTTGATCAGTTCACAGGATTGTTGATCAGTTCACAATATTGTTGATCAGTTCACAGTACTGTTGATCAGTTCACAGTACTGTTGATCAGTTCACAGTATTGTTGATCAGTTCACAGTACTGTTGATCATTTCACAGTATTGTTGATCAGTTCACAGTACTGTTGATCAGTTCACAGTATTGTTGATCAGTTCACAGTATTGTTGATCATTTCACAGTATTGTTGATCAGTTCACAGTACTGTTGATCAGTTCACAGTACTATTGATCAGTTCACAGTATTGTTGATCAGTTCACAGTATTGTTGATCAGTTCACAGTATTGTTGAACAGTTCACAGTATTGTTGATCAGTTCACAGTACTGTTGATCAGTTCACAGTATTGTTGATCAGTTCACAGTATTGTTGATCAGTTCACAGTACTGTTGATCAGTTCACAGTATTGTTGATCAGTTAACAGTATTGTTGATCAGTTCACAGTTCCTCCCATATCCTTCCCAATCCATCATCCACCAACCATTCTACCTTCGACGTCATACTTGAATGTCAGTAGGCCTGCAGCGTCGGCAAGTTAAATAAAGCCTGCACGCACCACGTGACGATGTAACTACTTTTCTGTTTATTCTGCGTTTATTGCAGAAACAATTATAACTTTGTAATATTTTTACATTTACTTCAAAATGTAGCATCACGTAGTTCAGTTGGGACCAAATTTACATTTACATAACTTGTACTGAGGACACATAATGAGATCCGACCTAACTTGGTCAGGTCGTCCTGTGCCTGTGCCTAGCCTGTTCATTACGTGCGTAAAAACGACCAGAGCTCAAAGTCAACAAGACAGTTGATAAAGACTCCGACCATTTAAAACGTTACAACCAACACTAATCATAAACACGGGCCTGTCTTTCTCCACTGCCGAGTTTATCTGTACCACTCAGTACGGTCTCATGTAAGTAATTTACAATTTGGTTCCTGAGAACTGCGTTCTTCTGGGTTATTACGCAGCTAGTAGTGTTAAATTATTGCCGACGTTTCGGGACAACCTGTCGGTCCCATCGTCGGGGTTCAAGGTTGTCCCGAAACGTCGGTAAGCAATTACCACTATTCGCTACGTAATAACCCAGAAGAACGCAGTTCTCATCTACTTCGCCGCGGAAGCCTGAAATCACGCAATTTGCTTCCTGTTTGCATTATTCGAATCACTAGCGAGAGGACGAATCAGTTTAGGCCGGTTTTCTAAAACAGATTGGTCACAATGTCTGCGCTTTGTACGTGCGACATTCTTGTACGGTTATGTGGAGTGTTTTGAGTTCCGATGGACCGGTTGTTATCAAATGGAACTCGCGTGGCCGATCTTAGGGAGGGCTTGCTGCGACAGTTTGTGTACATCCACTTAGGTCGTTTAGTTCTGCGGCTGAAATGTGCAGATGCGAGGACAGAAGAACAAGACCCTCCCATCGGTTTCCACAATGCACTGCACCGCACGCCACAGTCATTGTTCATCGCTGACCAAACTGTACGGCATCACAAAATGACATGTCAAGAACGACAATCGCCACATCCTGCAATGGAAACCTTAAATCTGTTTCCCAAATGAGCCAGGATGGCTCAGTCTGCATAGTGACTGGTGCGGACTGAATGTCAGACGAAGGTGGTTAATATCTCTTCAGCAAAGTGTCCCGACGGGCTCTGCGACCCACACCTACCGGTACTCCTCTGAGTAATGAGGGCTTTTTCCCCGAGGGTGAACCGATCGGAGCTTGAAGCTGACCACCCCATCCAGGTTAAGAATGTGTGGAACTATACCTCCACTCAGTATGCCTACATGGAGTACACAGACGCAGCTCTACTTTGACTTTGCATCTGTACCTAACACAATTATTCAGTCATATATAGGGCATGGATACATATAGGATGTATTAGAGCCATTTGTGATGGCGGTTCTAGTTAGAGGTTTGCCGTCAAGTTATGACCCATCGCTTTGCTCCTGCCAAATATCCCCTGGGCCTATTGGAATTCCCAGAGCTGGTGTGGACTCTGACGGAAAGGAAACTACGTACCCTACGGCGAATCGAACCTCACATTCAGCTCGCAGTCAGTCCCTGCTTGCTCTTGTTTATTCATTTAATTATATGTAAGATATATTTATTTAACGACGTTCCTAGCATTTTGGACTGTACTGAGTCGAATTATAGAATTTGAACCGGAAATTTTGTGCAAGGAAGCCATCCTGGCCAAATTTGAGATATTGTTCCCGAATTTGTTTGGAGGGACTACGGAAAATCGTGGAGAGGTTGACTCACTACAACCAATTTTGCATTCTTCCTCCAAAATATATTATCAACCCACCGTAACACTATAAGATACATGTCAGTGTCTCTAGCCATCCGCACACGCCAACAGATGCACGCAGTTGATATTCAGTTATAACACAAACTCTCCTACATGTTCCGGTAATAAATTCTTATCCTCAGGCAGACTAATACAAGGCATATAAAAGCAACACACCCAGTTGACATATAATGCTAAAAATAAAGTCTTGAAAGTAAATAGTGGCAGTTATGACGATAAAGATATGGATACTCTTGACAACCTGATGTTGACATATCCTGTAATAAAATCTATTATTGTGCCACTGTTTGTACTGCCAGTATGTTGTTATATGCATACAAACATCTAGTATCGAAGTATTCAGTCGCGACAATCAAGTCTCTGTGTTGTGTGTCCGTGTTTTGTGTTTTGTACGCCTGAAGATGACGATTGATCGCCGAAAGATGTTCTGATGATTCATGAATATATAAATTGTGTCCATTTGCTGCTGTATGTGTATAATTACAGTCACAGTGCACAGAACTTATAACATTAAAACTGTCAGTGTCTATTTCTTCTCGCGTGCTACACGGTCAACGATATTTGCTAGATGTCTGTTAGCTGCACCAGGAAGAAAGAACGAAATGTTTTGTGTTTACTGTTGACTGTCCGAACAGACTGATGACATATACCAAACCTAAAACACATGAAGTCAATACAGTTAAATTCTCAATGTAACAACGTTCGAAGTATAGGTAAGGAGTAAAAAGAAAATAATTTCCTCGTCCAGGACGTAATTAAGTTTCACGCGGACGTCAAAGAAAAATTGGATAGGATTTTGAACGTCGAAAAACTAGCGTAGGAGAGATGAAGGATAGGAGATGTGATGGGGTGATGAGTTTTCAGTTCTGCAGCCGGGATACAAGAATTAGTTCTGCGGTAGTGTGTAGGTACCGTGCATCGGTTTGTCTGTTAGGCTGCACGTCTCCAGGTGACAGGGATGTCCAGTGTCCATCACGACCCGTCATTAGGCAGTATCGCTGTGTTGCCGTGACGTCTCTCCTTGGGTGTGTTTAACCCTTTAAACCCCGAATTAAATCCCATCTGCTATTTGCTGGCATTATTAGGAGCTCACCATTTTCTCCACGTTAGCAGGATAAGGGTTAAATCATTAACCTTTAGGCGACTAATGTCATATATATGGAGCACCCATTCTTGATGTTTCTAGATCACACACAACGACG
>Ga0268261_10004487_pt1 | contig 10467 bp, 4 predicted proteins | sample TergutNc150P1_FD_190353 | JGI IMG/M metagenome (GOLD analysis project Ga0268261, IMG submission 190353) | Nasutitermes corniger P1 segment gut microbial community from laboratory colony in Florida, USA - Nc150 P1 (SPAdes) (version 2) | ecosystem: Host-associated > Arthropoda: Insects > Digestive...
TAAGACTTTCGACAACACTTTGTGATTCAGTTTACCTGTTCTAACTTCGCTTTCGTAACGTGAATTGCGCCAGCTGAAGAATTACGTGTATTAGCGATCGAAATACAGTATATCATTGCAGAAAATGTTCGAGAATTATTACTTGAGCCAAATTAATAAGTAAATTTCTGACGCTCGACATGTATCTATAGTGTTGATAAATGACTCAAAACATATATGCGCTCGACATGCCGCCAAAGTGTACGGAATAAGTGAATAAAACGTGACTTCCACCAACTGAAGCAATTCTGAGCTGAAAATTGTTGAACTGTTTGTTGAAAGTTTGACACGTAATTTAGCAGAAACTACCGCTTCCTCGCCATTCATGTGTATGTTTCTTGCCACAAATCTACGACTCGAGATTGACGAAGACATTGAAATTATGTTATTATACTGAACAGCCTTCTCGACAAAAAGTTCCATTTTTCGCCGCTAGGATCTCTGGCATCTTTTGATACGTGGAGGCGCCTGGTGACAAAAGTGGGAACTACTAAGAACTTGCCCAGGCTGCAACGTGTCATATCCATAACCTTTACTGACTGGGCTTTTCTTCATCCCGAACAGGCTTAATGAATGTACCCAAATGTTGAGACGCTATGCACGTATTTCGTAACTTAGCGCGAGTCATGTTTTGAGTTGAGAGAGAATACAGATAGGATGTAGGTCGAGTGCAAATTCACAAAATGTAGAATTTGTGCAAGTTATGTTTAGACCTATAATCAGAACAGATAAGACGTATGTCGGATGTAAATACACAAGTTTCATTAATTCAAGTGGTATGTTCCAGGCAAACACTTCTTGCTTCGCTTCGAGTAAGTCAAGTTTGTAGCCCATTTTCAGCACAGTTAAATCGCTATTCTTTCGTAAGTATACGAATTTCACGACTTTTCGAGAACAAATAAACGAATTTGATCATTTAGTTCGAATGGTTTCTTCAGTCTTTATTCAGCATAGATCTGCTGCAGGTTGAGCATGAAAGTACCAGTGATTTCATTTGGCACTTGTATCAACACTATTAAGCTACTTGTCGAATGTCAAAAAGCGTTTTATTGAGTTAGCTCAAGAAGTAATTCGTGTTCAATTTCTGCAAAAATAGATATATAACTTGCTCTTATACGCGAATTTTTCAGTTGCAGCAATTCATATTACGAAATGATATGCAGCACACGTAATCTGTTGGGCGAACATCATTACTATTTTCATGTGGTTTGTGGCAACTGATGCTTTAATTGCACTTAAGCTTATTGTTTTTGTCGCCCTTTTCATAGATTTGTAGCAAGAATCAGATCCCTAAATGGAGTGGAAGGGGTAAGGTCTTCAAAATTACAGGACATCCATCTCAACAAATAGTTCCAAATTTCGCCGCTAGGAGCTTTGGCGTCTAGGCGTACTTGGAAGCGCCTGGCAACGAAAGTGTGAACTACTAAGAACTTGTCCAGGATGCAGGTTGTCAGATCAACAACGTTCTCCTGACTAGGCTTTTCGTCATGCTGAGTTATGTACTAATGAATGAACCTAAATATCGAGGCGCGAGTCATGTTTCGAGCACAAATACTTTACAGATAAGCTGTAGGTCGCGTGCAAACACCCGAATTTCAGAATTATATGCAAGTTATGTTTAGACCTATAATCAGAAAAGATAAGAAGTATGTAGAACGCCAATATACAATTTTCATAACTTTGTGTGAGATTTTTTCATGCCTTCTTCGTCGCAGATAGAGCGTTCTGGCACGACGTCAGTCAGTTGATGTAAGGCATGTTTGTTCCTCATTTTCAGTACAGTTAAGACACAAGTCTTTCGTAATTATACCAGTTTCATCATTTGTCGAAACTCATGTTTTTAGACTAACGTCTATAAAGTCTGGATTTAGTTAGAATGCCATTAAACGTATTTCATCACTTGTAGCGCCAAAGGTTTCCAGCTAATATTCAGCACATATAAGAAATAAACACAAAAGAATGAATACCAGTTGCTTCAGTAGGTTCAATTCTAGTTTTAGTCCCATATTCAGTATAAATACGCTGCATGTTGTTCGCATATAAACGAATTTCATCACTTGGCCCGAGTCACGATCCAATCGCATACATGGCAGAAGCACTCAGATACGAAACACAATATTTTGTACCAATACAGGTTAGGAGATCCAGAAAGAGATCCCTAAAAGTCGTGAAAGCGGTCATTTATGCAAAATTACAGGACAGCACTTCTCGACAAATAGTTCCATCATTCGCCGCTTTGATCTCTGGCGGCTTTCCATATGTGGAGCCGAATGGTGACGAAAGTGGGAACTACGACCACCTTGCCCAGGCTGCAGCATGCCATATCCATAACCTTTCCTGACTGTGCTATTCTTCATCCTGAACATGCTTAATGAATGTACGCAAATGTTGAAACGCTATGCACGTATTTCATAACTTAGCGCGAGTCATGTTTTGAGTTGAGAGAGTGTACAGATAGGATGTAGGACGAGTGCAAATTAACAAAATGCAGAATTTTCTGCAAGTTATGTTTAGACCTATAATGAGAACAGGTAAGACTAATTTCGTATGTAAATACACAAATTTCATTACTTCAAATTGAATTTTCAGACATTACTTGTCTCTGGTCGGCTGTATGTCAAGTGTAAAAATTTCTTGTTCAGTTGGAGTATGTCAAGTTTGTAGCCCATATTCAGCACAGTTAAGTTGCTATTCTTTCGTAAGTATACGAATTTCATGACTTTTCGAGAACAAAAAAACGAATTTGATCATTTCGTGCGAATGATGCCTTCTGTCTTTATTCAGCATAGATCTGCTGCAGGTTGAGCACGAAAGTACCAATGATTTGATTTCGCACATTTATCAACACTATTAAGATACTTGTCTAACGTCATAATGCGTTTTATTGAGTTAGCTCAAGCAGTAATTCGTGTTCAATTTCTGCAAAAATACATATAAATCTTGCTCTTATACGCGAATTTCTTTGTTGTAGCAATTCATATTACGAAATGAAATGCAGCACAGGTAATCTGATGGGCGAAGATCATTACTATTCTTATGCGGTTTGTTGCAATTGATACTTTAAATACACGTAATCCAATTGTGTCTGTCACCCCTTTTTATAGATTTGTATCAAGAATCAGACCCCTAAATGGCGTGGAAGGGGTAAGTTCTTCAACATTACAGGACAGCCTTCTCAACAAATAGTTCCACTTTCCTCCGCTAGGAGCTCTGTCGTCTAGGCGCACTTGGAAGCGCCTGGCAACGAAAGTGTGAACTACTAAGAACTTGCCCAGGATGCAGGTTGTCAGATCCATAACGGTCTCCTTACTAGGTTTTTCGTCATACCTAACTGGGCTGTGTTATATACTAATGAATGAACCTAAATTTCGAGTCCCAACACTTAGGGCGAGTCATGTTTCGAGCTCAAATACTGCACAGAAAGGTTGTAGGTCGCGTGCAAACACCCGAATTTAAGAATTATATGCAAGTTTTGTTTAGACCTATAATCAGAACAGAAAAGAAGTATGTCGAACGCCAATATTCAATTTTCATCTCTTTGTATGAGATTTTTCCATGCCTTCTTCGTCGCAGTTACATGCGTTATTGCACGACTTTAGTCAGTTGACGTAAGGCATGTTTGTTGCTCATTTTCAAAACAGATAAGACACAAGTCTTTCGTAATTATACCAATTTCATCTTGTCGAAACTCATGTTTTTAGACTAACGTCTATAAAGTCTGGAGTTTGATAGAATGCCATTATACGTTTTTCATCACTTGTAGCGCCAAATGTTTAGAGCTCATATTCAGCACATATAAGAAATAAACAGAAAAGAATAAATACCAGGTGCTTAAGTAGGTTTAATTCTAGTTTTAGTCCCATAATCAGTATAGCTAAGCTGCATGTTGTTCGCAAATAAACGAATTTCATCACTTGGCCCGAGTCATGATCCAAGCGCATACATGGCAGAGATAGGTTGTAGGCCGAGCACTCAGACACGAAAAACAATAGTTTGTACCAATACAGGTTCGGAGATCCCGAAAAAGTTACCTGAATGGCGTGAAAGCGGTCATTTATGCAAAATTATAAGAAAGCCTTCTCGATATATAATTCCATCTTTCGCCGCTAGGTTCTCTGAAGTGTTTGCATATGTGGAGGCGCCTGGTGACAAAAGTGGGAACTACTAAGAACTTGCCCAGGCTGCAGCGTTTTATATCCATAACCTTTTCTGACTGAGCTTTTCTTCATCCCCAACAGGCTTAATGAATGTACCCAAATCTTGAGACTCTATGCAAGTATTTCGAAACTTAGCGCGAGTCATGTTTTGAGTTCAGAGAGTATACAGAGAGGATGTAGGTCGAGTGCAAGTTCACAAAATGTAGAATTTGTGCAAGTTATGTTTAGACATATAATCAGAACAGATAAACGTATGTCGGATATAAATACACAAATTTCATTACTTCAAGTGGTATGTTCCAGGAATTATTTGTCTCTGATCGGCTGCATGTCAAGTGTCAAAACACTTCTTTGCTTCGGTTGGAGTAAGTCAAGTTTGTAGCCCATATTCAGCACAGTTAAGTTGCTATTCTTTCGTAAGTATACGAATTTCATGACTTTTCGAGTACTAATAAACTAATTTGATTGTATTTTTCAAAACTTATATTTGCTCCATTTGCAGGTTTAGAAGTGCGAGTGGCGCAGTTATTTCTTTTATTGTTCCGTAATTTTTTTACCGACATTCTGATTAATAGGTTTCGTCTGCAAGTCATGTTACGAGCCCATATTCGACACATTTAAGTTGATTGTCGAATTCATATATACGAACATCACTTGTACAACGGCATTTCGGGACAACTTCTTCACAGCTAGGGTGCCAAAGCACATGGAGCTAGTCATGTTTCGTGTCTCTATTTATAACACATAGTCTGTAGTTCGAAGGACTGTACACGAATATCATCAGTTCCCGAAGCAAGTCTGTATAGCATATTCAGGAAAGGGAGGCTGCTTTTAGAGAACAAATAAACGAATTTTATCATTTGGGTCGAAAGGCGTTTTGGTTCTTTATTCAGCATAGGTAAGCTGCAGTTTGAGCACAAAAGTACAATATTTTGATTTGGCACATGTATCAACGCTATTAAGCAACATTTCGAACGTCATAAAGTACTTTATTAGGTTGCCTCAAGTATTAATTAGAGATCATTAAATGCACGGTAGACTTAGGTCGAGCGCCAATAAACGAATTTTTTCAGTTAGCGCAATTCATATTACGAAATGAAATGCAGCACCGATAATCTGAAGGGCGAGAATAATTACTCTTTTTATGTGGTTTGTGGCAAATCACGTTTTGAATACACATCCGTAACAATTAAGTGTGGGTTTTGCCCAATTGTCGTAGATTTGTAGCAAGAAACAGATCCCTAAATTGCGTAGAAGCTGTCTTGACTGTAAAATTACAAGACTGCCTTTTCGACAGATAGTTCCAACTTTCGCCGCTAGGATCTCTGGCGTCTTTGCATACTGGGAGACGCCTGGCGACGAAAGTAGGAACTACTAAGAACTTGCCCAGGTTGCAGCGAGGCATTTCCGTAAAGTTGTCCTGACTGCTTTTTTCTTCCTGCCTAACTGGCCTAAGAGTTATTATACTAAACAATGAAAGTAAATTTCGAGTTCCTATACACGTGTTCAAACACAGCGCGAGTCATGTTTCGAGATCTAATACTGCACAGATAGGCTGTGGGTCGAGTGCAAATGCACGAACTTCAGAATTATGAGGAAGTTTTGTTTAGACCCATAATCACAACAGATAAGAAGTATGTCGAATGCCAGTACAAAAATTTCATCACATGGAGTGAGACATGTTTCCACGCCTCATTCGTAAAAGATAGGCTGTATGTCAAGGGTTAAAACACTGCTTCCTTCTGTTGCAGTAAGTCACGTTTGTAACCCATATTCGGCTCAGTTAAGGTGCAAGTCCTTCGTAATAGTATGAATTTCATCATTTGTCGAAATTCGCGTTTCCATACTATCGACTAAGCAGTTTGGATATAGATAGAATGCCATTAAACAAACGTCATCATTTGTTGTGGCTAAAGTTTCGAGCCCATATTCTGCACATATAATGTGTAGGTCAATAGAATATACACACCAGTTGCTTCAGTAGGTGCAGTTCTAGTTTCAAGCACTTATTCAGTTCAGCTAAGCAGCATGTCTATCGCACATAAACGAATTACATCACTAGGCACAAGTCATGAACGAAGCCAATACGTGGCAGAGATTGGCTGTAGGACAAGCACTCAGACACGATACACTTAGATTCTGATCTCTGTTCAACAAAAACAAAGCGGCCTGATATTTCGTACGTCCCGCTATGGCAGTCACGTGACGTTTTTATAATTCGAGTCGTTTTAGTTTCCCCATATTTGTGAATTGGTGGCGTTTCTCTGTCTTCCCATCATTACAATCAATAACACCGCGTATATACTAACAAAACACACCAATACTTTCGCATAATTTGAAGCTAAAACATGAAATAAGGTCATTAATTTCTCGACGCGTGCGGCTTATTAAATTTCTTACAACAGAAGTATGTTGCTAGGGATGGATGTTTCTCGCAGCGGAGGCAGACGATCGCGTTAAGGCTTGATGGCAATACTCTTCGGAAACCAACTTTATGGGTTCACGTCCCAAAGTTAGAATGTAATTTTTTCTTTTTATTATTTTTTATACTCACCAACACTCAATTAAATTATGCAGTAACACTTCCATTACTTAAATAATTATTTCATTGTATTTTTCAGAACTTATATTTGCTCCATTTGCAGGTTAAGAAGTGCGAATGGCGCAGTTATTTCTTTTATTGTTCCGTAATTTTTTTTACCGACATTCTTTTTAATAGGTTTCGTCTGCAAGTCATATTACGAGCCCATTTTCGGCACAGTTAAGTTGATTGTCGAAATCACTTGTAGAACGGCATTTCGGGACAATTTCTTCACAGCTAGGGTGCCAAAGCACATGGAGCGGGTCATGTTTCCTGTCTCTATTTATAACACATTGTCTGTAGTTCGAAGGACTATACACGAATATCATCAGTTCCCGCGTCATGTTTGTATAGCATAATCAGGAAAGGGATGCTGCTTTTAGAGAACAAATAACGAATTTTATCATTTGGGTCGAAAGGCGTTTTGTTTCTTTATTCAGCACAGGTATGCTGCAGTTTGAGCACATGTTTGGTTTGGAACATGTATCAACACTATTGATCTACATTTCGAACGTCTTAAAGGACTTTATTAGGTTTTCTGAAGTAGTAATTAGAGATCATTAAATGCAAAGATAGACTTAGTTCGAGCGCCAAAACACGAATTTCTTCAGTTAGCGCAATTCATATTACGAAATGAAATGCAGCACAGATAATCTGAAGGGCGAGAATAATTACACTTTTTATGAGGTTTGTGGCAAGTCACGTTTTGAATACAAATCCTTAACAGATAAGTGTGTGTTTGGCCTATTTGTCGTAGATTTGTGGCAAGAAACAGATCCCTAAATTGCGTAGAAGCTGTCTTGTCTGTAAAATTACAAGACTGCCTTCTCGACAGATAGTTCCAACTCTCGCCGCTAGTATCTCTGGCGTCTTTGCATACTTGGAGACGCCTGGCAACGAAATTGGGAACTACTAAGAACTTGCCCAGGTTGCAGCGTGCCATATCCATAAATTCTCCTGACTGGTCTTTTCTTCCTGCCTAACTGACTTAAGAGTTATTATACGAAGCAATGAAAGTAAATGTCGAGCCCCTATACACGTGTTTAAACACAGCGCGAATCATGTTTCGAGGTCTAATACTGCACAGATAGGCTGTGGGTCGAGTGCAAATGCATGAATTTCAGAATTATGAGCAAGTTTTGTTTAAACCCATAATCACAATAGATAAGAAGTATGTCGAATGCCAGTACACAGATTTCATCACATGGAGTGAGACATGTTTCCACGCCTCATTCGTTACAGATACGCTGTATGTCAAAGGTCAAAACACTACTTCTTTCTGTTGCAGTAAGTCAAGTTTGTAATCCATATTCGGCTCAGTTAAGGTGCAAGTCCTACGTAATAGTATGAATTTCATCATCTGTCGAAATTCACTTTTCCATACTATCGACTAAGCAGTTTGGATATAGATGGAATACCATTAAACACACTTCATCATTTGTTGTGGATAATGTTTCGAGACCATATTCTGCACATATAAGGTTTAGGTCAACAGAATATACACACCAGTTGCTTCAGTAGGTGCAATTATAGTTTCAAGCCCTTATTCAGTTCAGCTACGCAGCGTTTCTATCGCACATAAACGAATTTCATCACTAGGCACAAGTCATGATCGAAGTCAATACGTGGCAGAGATTGGCTGTAGGACAAGCACTCAGACACGATACACTTAGATTCTGCACTCTGTTCAACAAAAACAAATCGGCCTGATATTTCGTTCGTCCCACTATGGCAGTCACGTGAAGTCTTTATAGATCGAGTCGTTTTAGTTTCCCCATATTTGTGAATTGGTGGCGTTTCTCTGTCTTCCCATCATTACAATCAATCACGCCGCGTATATATTAACAAAACACATCAATACTTTCGCATAATTTGAAGCTAAAACATGAAAAATATCATTAATTTCTCGAGGCGTGCGGCTTATTAACTTTCTTACAACAGAAGTATGTTGCTATGGATGGTTGTTTCTCGCAGCCCGTGTAGCAGAGCGCGTTAAGGCGTGATGGCAATACTCTTCGGAAACAAACTTTATGGGTTCGCGTCCCACGGTTAGAATGTAATTTTTCTTTATTATTTTTTATACTCACCAACACTCAATTAAATTATGCAGTAACACTTCTATTACTTAAATAATTATTTAATTGTATTTTTCAAAACTTATATTTGCTCCATTTGCAGGTTTAGAAGTTCGAGAAGCGCAGTTATTTCTTTTATTGTTCCGTAATTTTTTTTTACCGACATTCTGATTAATAGGTTTCGTCTGCTAGTCATATTACGAGCCCATTTTCGGCACAGTTAAGTTGACTGTCGAAATCATATATACGAACATCACTTGTAGAACGGCATTTCGGGATAATTTCTTCACAGCTAGGGTTCCAAAGTACATGGAGCGAATCATGTTCCGTGTCTCTATTTATAACACATTGTCTGTAGTTTGAAGGACTATACACGAATATCATCAGTTCCCGCGTCATATTTGCATAGCATATTCAGGAAATAGAGGCTGCTTTTAGGGAATAAATAAACGAATATTATCATTTGGGTCGAAAGGCGTTTTGGTTTTTTATTCAGCATAGGTATGCTGCAGTTTGAGCACAAATGTAAAACATTTTGATTTGGCACATGTATCAACACTATTAATCTACATTTCGAACGTCATAAAGGACTTTAGTAGGTTGGGTCAAGTAATAATTAGAGATCATTAAATGCAAAGATAGACTTAGGTCGAGCGCCAATACACGAATTTCTTCAGTTAGCGCAATTCATATTACGAAATGAAATGTAACACCGATAATCTGAAGGGCGAGAATAATTGCTCTTTTTATGTGGTTTGTGGCAAGTTACGTTTTGAATACACATCCGTAACAGATAAGTATGTGTTTGGCGCACTTGTCGTAGATTCGTAGCAAGAAACATATTCCTAAATTGCGTAGAAGCTGTCTTTTCTGTAAAATTACAAGCCTGCCTTCTCGACAGATAGTTCCAACTTTCGCCGCTAGGATATCTGGCGTCTTTGCATACTTGGAGACGCCTGGCGACGAAAGTGGGAACTACTAAGAATTTGCCCAGGTTGCAGCGAGGCATATCCGTAAAGTTTTCCTGACTGGTGTTTTCTTCCTGCCTAACTGGCCGAAGTGTTATTATACTAAACAATGAAAGTAAATGTCGAGTCCCTATACACGTGTTCAAACACAGCGCGAGTCATGTTTCGAGTTCTAATACTGCACAGATAGGCTGTTGGTTCGAGTGCAAATGCATGAATTTCAGAATTATGAGCAAGTTTTGTTTAGACCCATAATCCCAACAGATAAGAAGTATGTCGAATGCCAGTACACAAATTTCATCACATGGAGTGAGACATGTTTCCACGACTCATTCGTAACAGATAGGCTGTATGTCAAGGGTTAAAACACTACTTCCTTCTGTTGCAGTAAGTAACGTTTGTAACCCATATTCGGCACAGTTAAGGTGCAAGTCCTTCGTAGTAGTACGAATTTCATCATCTGTCGAAATTCACGTTTCCATACTATCGACTAAGCAGTTTGGATATAGATTGAATGCCATTAAACAAACTTCATCATTTGTTGTGGCTAATGTTTCGAGCCCATATTCTGCACATATAATGTGTAGGTCAATAGAATATACACACCAGTTGCTTCAGTAGGTGCAATTCTAGTTTCAAGCCCTTAT
>Ga0268261_10004488_pt1 | contig 10466 bp, 11 predicted proteins | sample TergutNc150P1_FD_190353 | JGI IMG/M metagenome (GOLD analysis project Ga0268261, IMG submission 190353) | Nasutitermes corniger P1 segment gut microbial community from laboratory colony in Florida, USA - Nc150 P1 (SPAdes) (version 2) | ecosystem: Host-associated > Arthropoda: Insects >...
TTCCCAAATATTTAAATCATCTAAGAGGAATAGTGGTCGAAAACCAAAACTAAGTGAAATGGATTGCTGTACATTGAAGAGGACTGTGTCTATAAATCATACAAGTAGCAGCAAAGGTGACAGCAGAAATTAATATTCATCTTGAAGCTGTTTCCACAAAAACAGTCTGACAAGAGCTTCACAAAACCAACATCCATGGTAGAGCTGCAATTGTTGAACCTTTGACTACTGAAAACAGCGCTAAAAGGTGAAGAAGATGGTGTGATGATCACAAAACTTGCCCATCTGATGCCATAATGTGGCCAGATGAGTCATCCTTCACATTGTTCCCACCATCAGGCCGGGTTCATGTTTGGACATCACCCAAGGAAGCCTATAGTCCTGAACGCCTGGTTCCAACTGTGAAACATGGAGCCGGATCTGTGATGATTTGGGCAGCAATATCTAGTATTCTGCTGGTCATGTACTTACTCTCAATGGTCGAATTACTGCCAGTGACTAAATGGACATTTTAGGTAGCCAGGTGCATCCCATGGCCCAGCTGTTGTTTCCAAACAACAATACAGCTTTTCAAGATGACGACTTGCCCATACACACTGTCAGAAGTGTTCAGTCTTGGTTTGAGGAACATGAGGATCCACTTCAGCATCTTCTCTGGCTAGCACAATTGCCCAACTTAAATATCATGGAACCACTGTGGTCAGTTTTAGAGAGCAGGGTCAGAAACAGATTCCTTCCATCATCTCTCAAGCAACTAGAAGAAAAGTGGTACAGTATTCCACTAGAGACTATTCAGAACTTACATGAGTCTATTCCAGGAAGAATAAAAGCTGTGTTACAGGCAAATGGTGGCCCAACTCTATATTAATAAAGAAATGTGTATAGTTCACAGCTCTTTTCATTATTTTTGTCCATCCCGTGTACATGCTGCCAAGTTAAATTCCTTGGGGCGAGTAGATAAATTATATAGAAATGTATCTTTGTAAGTAGGAGTTTTATTTAATAGTTCACCTTGTCTGTTTTTGTTCAGTAATGCTGTTGAATGGTTTTGTTTTGTTAACCTGTTTTCATCATAGCCACTTTTTACTACATGTACTGGTATACTGATGAGATGTTTATGACTTTCGAACTGGATGGGGAAATTCCTCCTGGAGTACTGTCAGAGTTTGAAACAAGTAGTTGTGCACCATTAAATCAGTGTGATATGAAGTCCTGTTCTGATGGCATTGGTATGATAATTGCAACCACACTGTTTATGTACCAAGTGGATTACAATATACTACAATTGTCCCACCCAATTCCAGATGATAATATATGACTTGAACTTTGTTATAATTTGTGGACTTGATTGTATGTGAGTTTGTATTTATTATTCTCCTCATACGAATAAGGAGAATAATAAATACATTTTATATTTTTCATTCAGTGTCCTTTGACATTTCCCTTTGACTCCTTGCTTGGTCATGATTTCTTACACGTTTATAAAATAATATCAGTCAGAAGGTAGCCATGACATGGAATTTGATGGTGTATACCAGATTATGGTGTTCTTTGTACTGTTCTGCAAATTGGAAGTGCCCAAAATGTGGGAAAATAGCCCTGTGTTTTTTAGTTCTGTGCTGCAGGCAGTTTAGTGCCTTTTGTATTTTAATTCCCACATTTAAAGTTAAAAGCCAGTAATCCTGGTTTTTAATGTGGCGTTAAGATTGTGATATGTGTTGCAACAATCGCAACCGTACATGCATGTAAGATTTCATGACCAGTTCGTCATATGGTACCAAAATAGCTACATGATGTAGTGTGATGGATTTTTTTGTGGGGGGTATCGTTTGGCCTGTGTGGGATATTCTGGGGCTGTAAATATTGAACAGGATGAAGATCTTGAGCTGTGGCTGTAATTGGAATACTATGTAATAGCAATTTTGGTACCAGTAACAAAATCGGACCTAACTGAGGAGGGCGTGTGGTCGGATGTTCTGATTTTTGGGCGCAGAATGGACGCTAAGAATGCACGCGTGTGATACTTGTGCCATCTAGCTAGCAAAAATTTGATTGATTTTAGGATGCCATCGCGAAGTAGCTGAGAACTGCACTCTTCCGGGTTATTACGCAGTGAGTAGTGGCTATTTTACCACTACCAGAGGAGCGCAGTTCTTAGCTACTTCGCGGTGGCACCCTCAAATCACGCAAATTTTTGCTAGCTTGACAGCACAAGTATAACACATCTACATTCTTGGTGTGTACGACTCATATTTCAAAATTTTTCGTTATGCAAGTAGAAGTTTTCTGGTAAAAGAATTCTTACCACTAAATACTACGCGCATGGCCGAAAATTTTTTCCCGCCAAAAAACTTAGTATTTGGTTTTTGGCGGGAAAATTTTTTTCTTCCTTCCCCCTCTAACTTTCCTACTTCCCTATTCCTGTTGGAGCTGTAGTAGTAGCTACCAGATGTCTCTGCTGCTGCTGTGGATCCTGGAACCTGGTGGACTCCAACTGCTGAACCTTGGGTTCTTGGGCTGTTGTCTTATCTACTAGATCTTGTTAATTTTGGAACTTCGTGATGAATTATGAGATAAAGAAATTTTAACAGAAAATTTTCTAAATCCAAGTTCTTGCCGGGGGTTGGTCCCGAGCTGCTGAACCTTGGATTGCTGGGCCGTCATCTTATCCACTAGACCACGAAGTTCTTGTTGAAGGAATAATTTTGGAACTTCCTGATGAAGTATAAGGTCGAGGAATCTTAACAGAATTATGAGGCTGAGTTATCTGAACAGAAAATATTCTAAGTCCACGTCCTTGAACTTGAATTGCGCGGCCAAGAATATATTTAACAGATAAGTTTCTTTAGACAGGACATCTGTTTTGAGAGTTCGAGGGTCTAGCTTCTTAACCACTAGACCACGAAGCTCGCTTAAGTAATATAAGTGCGGAACCCCCTTATAAATTGTCTGTAAAGTGAAATGTCCCGTTGCTACTGTCTCAGTACCCGCACTGATGAAATTGCATTGCTCCATCAGAACTACCAGCGCCATGGTAGTGTTGAACTCGACAACAGTAGTACTATAGGTAATTTCAAATTGAATGTTTAGTCTCACCACTTTATCAGTGCATTGCTGTAGCACCGTACTTACAGACGTGATGTCACTGACCTCATCTACCCTCATAACATTGCTAGCGAAGCGGACATACACATGTATATCTCGGAATATTACTGCTGGTACATACACTTGCAATGTTACGAGATAGAGATACGGAGCCGTTGTGAACTCCAGTGCGTACCGCAGTGCTACAACAGTGGCACTGGCAATTCTGATGTAACGTGATTTTGTTGGTGCAGGTGTTGGTCAAAGCTGTGGGTATGAAACTGCTCAAGGTGTTCAGCATTGAGATTATGGTCTTCTAGTGTGACGCAGTGTAGTTTGGTAGACACAGCATAAAATCCCAAAAGGCCATAACTGGAAGAGGACAAGGTAGGGGGCTGTAGCAATTTGAATTGACTTCTCGGCTGGGATTAAAGGTGTAAAGTAACACGAAATACTGATCTCGCTAACAGAACAGCACTCTGCAGTGTCACCAGGAACAAATCTGTCGTCGCTGCGACAGTCAGCCGCGGACTCTCTTGATGTACATACCGTGGAAATATAAGATACTTACAGTGATGCAGAATGTCCTGCACCCAATACATCCCATCTATATTCAGTTCTACCCTTTCCACCACTTCCCATTCTCTGAAATGTCGCCTTCTTAACCGGCATTACCACGGAGTTCCACTGTATACCCCAGTGATGTGTGTTAAGTTTCACCTGCATCTCCAGTAGGTGTTGTCTGCAGTTTGCCTCAGTACTTCAAGCAGGAATTACTTTTCAGGCAATTAACTGGCTTTTTTTTAATACCCTGGAACAAAAGGGACCCCTCTTGGTAGTAAGTGTGATAAAACATACATTTACAGCAACCAAGAATATGAAGCTTCTGCACATTTTATGCATGTCAGACAATTATTAACTGCCTCTTGTGGCATTATAGCCTGACTGTATTATTTACTACAGTGTTGGTTTTCCATCAGGAAAAGAACCGGTTTTGCTGGAAATATGTAATCAACCATGAAGTGAGATGTGCACTCTTTTCAGACTTTACGCAGCGTAGAATGGCCATTCTTACCAACATTGTGCTGCTTGACCCTTGAAGAAGGGACTGCCTGGTTGTCTCGAAACGTTGGTAGCTAACTAGTAACACACACTGCATAACATCCCAGAAGATTGAAGACCTCAATGTAAGAATTGCACGCAGAATTTCAGTCCATAAATGTCTGTAAAAAAGGACCCCATTGGTAAGCTACGCATAGAAGGGTATATATTTTTAAAAAATTAACAAATGCACAATTCTACAATCTACATATTCATTCTATTAGCTCCTACATGTAGACTTTACATCTTTTGAACCGTGCATTGTGATACACATATGTAATAAGAACCAACAAAATGCACGCTATTTTCATTAATAATTTGATTCAGTTGTCTTCGACATGTTTTGACCAACCAAGTGTTCATCCTCAGGAACACTTATACATGCAGTTTTTTTTGGTATTTTTTCATGCATCCGTACAAGCAGTCTGGTCAATCCTGACATCGACCAGACACAATGAAACCACATGATATAATGTGAGCAATGTAACATCTGCAGACTCCCACCTTCTGTACTAGATTGCTCAAGACCATTTGATCATGACATATGTGGGAGGACCCAAAAGAAACCGGAAACATTCTCTGGTGGGCGGGTCCGTTGTGGTACATGCTTCCGCTGCTAGATGCCTCTTGCGGGGACCCTTCTGTATTAGTCTGTAGACCGGCAACATTGAGTGAAGTCGAGGTGCTACGTAGTAAATTTTTTTGTTAAGCGCCTCTTGCTTGTTCGTCGATTTTTGTGATGGCTGAAAAGCTGGAACAACGTGCGGCTGTGAAATTCTGTTTTCTGTTAGGGTAAACGGGAGGGGAAACAGTTGTAATGTTTGAAACAGCTTACAATTGTCACTTGCAGACCAACCTCGCTCAGGGTGACCCTTGACCTCCCGAACGGATGAAAACATCATGATAATTCGTGAACTGATCTTGGAAGACCGTTGAAGAACAACTGATGATCTTGTTGATTTGTCTGGTGTGTCCTGGACTTCCTGCCAATGGATTTTGAGCGAGGAATTGCAAATGAAAAGAGTTGCAGCAAAATTCGTGCCTCACGTGCTCGGAGTCCCGAGTGGATGCGTGCCGTGAATTGAAAGAACACTTGGAAATCAACCCTGACCTTTTTTCGAAGGTCATTACTGGTGACGAAAGCTGGTGCTACGCCTACGACCCAGAGACGAAGCAGCAGTCAAGTGAATGGAAGAGTTCAAATTCACCACGTCCCAAAAAAGCGCAGCGAGTGAAGTCAAGTGTCAAGACGATGCTGATTTCTTTTTTTGATACAAACGGCATTGTTCACTCTGAATTCATTCCTTATGGTGAAACTGTTTTACCTACAAGTTCTGAAATGTTTGCATGACACGGTGAGACAAAAACGCCCCGAGATGTGGCAAAGTGGGGAGTGGTGGCTTCACAACGACAGCGTGCCAGCGCACAAAGCCTTGAGTGTGCAACAATTTTTAACCAAAAACAGCATGACTCAGCTTCTCTACCCCCCATATTCACCCGATCTCGCTCCGTGTGACTTCGTTTTGTTCCCCCAAATGAAAAAAGTCAAAGGAAAACGTTTTGCGGACGTGGAAGAGGTGAAGAAAAAAACGACGGAGGCATTAAAAGGCATCACTTTGAAAGAGTTTCAGGACTGCTTCGAAAAGTGGAAAACACATTTAGACCGGTGCATTGCATCAAATGGACAGTACTTTGAAGGAGATTGATTTTAACACCTAAAAATAAATACACAATTTTTTATTACAAAATTCCGGTTTCTTTTGGGTCCCCCTACGTACAACATGCCTGGCATGCAGTTTCACTTACTGGCCTAACTTACGACCACTACTGCAGATTTAGACCACTCTGTAGCTGAACATTTTTGGTATACTTGTTTATTAGGTACAGCAACTGCCGGCCTCAGTTACGAGTAATTCATACCCATCTGTTATAAATTTAAACTACCAACGTACATTTAAGAAACCATTGGCGATTGATAGGAGGGGGTACAGAGAGATTTAAACGAGAAAAACGGTTAGCAGCAGATAACGGAATTGGGTGACAGACGCCAGCAGTCAAGTAGGCGAGCACTATGAGTGAGATGGTGTAGAGTGTGGTCAACAAAAACAAAGGTGTTATTTCTGAAGGGAAGTGATGGCTGTTTTCTTTTCTGTTCTGAGAATATGATTTTTGTGTGCATAACTGGATAAGAGTAGACTTTACACCTAGAATACAAATACAGCGTGTTTCAAAAAGATGGACTCAATTTCATGAGTCTATATTTCAAAATTATAACTAGTGACAAATACGATGTAAATTACATTTGATTATACTCACAATGAAGTTTATAAATGTTCCATGTGCCCCCTCCAGCCGCACGAAACGCACGCTGCTCAGCACTTGCCGACTCAGTTTTAATGAACTCACGAACCCAAAAAATCTTGTGCTGCATAGTAGCCATTTTGCTCTCAACTGACGCTGGTGCATGGCTGTGCGCTAGGTGAGCGCTCTAGTGGTGGTATCTGAAAATTTAGGACCTCCTCTTTCAAATGTTATATAGATCATTCACATACCATGTATAGTTCAGAAAATATAGACGTACGAAATTGAGTCCATTTTTTGAATCACGCTGTAAATACATAAACAAATAGTGAAGACTATATGTGGATCCAATGAACCCCACCCGTATCCCGTGAGAAGTTTCACCTACCGCACCAAGCAAGTCAGGGGAGACGAGGTACAAAGGGTGATCATGTATAACTCTTACACTCCTTGCTTGTGGTTACACCAGAATGACTGACCTGAATCATTGCTACAAACATGGCTTATTACTGCCTTCCACTGTGGAATCCTGTATGAAGGAAAGTTGTCTTATCCAAGCCACGAAGGCATAATGGAGGAGGAGGTGTACAGCTCCACTCATTCTTAACCTTGGCCATTAAATGGAGAAGTGTGGTCATCTCCATGCCCTGGCCACTTTACCCCCAGCGAAGAATCCCCATACCTTTTGAGTAAGAGGCTGCGTGGTCCCACAGCATGTCTGGACATTTCAGAGAAGAGAAAAATTGCATGTCTCCACTGGGGTCCAAAACCCGTGTCATGCAGCCTGCATGCAGCATAGTCACTATAGCTCAATCTTTCACTCAGACCGCTCAGTGAACAAAGACTAGTAATCAGCACACTCTGCAGTGTCCTATATGTATAATATACTGTGCATAGTCTGCTGTAATGCCAATTGTCCTAAGTGGTACTTGGAGCTTTCTTGTATTGAATCTGTTTGTCTTGTGGTCTATATCTCGAACTGTTTGTATCTTCAGCTCACACCTGTACTAAGCAACATCATTGTTGGCTAACAATCAGTCCTCACTTCCCTGATACACAGAGCCAAAGCTCTCTGTGACCAGGATTCCCTCTCCCAAAAACTAGAATTTCTCACCACCGTCTTCAAGGACAATGGATACAGCCACCAACAGATACGAGCCATGACACCGGCAACACAGACCACCAAGACCAATGAAAAACCCACCTTGACTGCATACATACCATACACCCAAACAACATATGGCTGACTGAGCAGAATGCTGGCCAAACACAACATCAAAAGTGTCGCCCTACCACCTAGAAAAATATTCATCTACCTTCCACCAGTCAAGGATGTACTGGGATTAAGAACACCAGGCATATACAGCATCCCACATGAATGCGGCAGGGTTTATATTGGACAAAGTGGTTGATCCATCCAACTCCGTATCAAAGAGCACAGTAGACATATAAGACCGGCACAACCCAACAAATCAGAAGTAGCGGAACACAGCATTAACCATGACCACATTATTAAACTACAGGACACAAAACTCCTCTCTGCTAAACCTGGATACATCAATTGACTCATCAGGGAAGCTACTGAACTTGAAATGCACCCACACAACATCAGTAGAGAAGATGACTAGACCTTAAGCAAATCTTGGAAGCCCCTTCTACACAAGCTTAAGGAAAGGAGACAACCACCTGTAACACAATAGTTTGACCTTTGCCACCCCATTGCTCACTGACACGAGCCATATCTCCTTCACATACCCACCTGCGGCCTCCATGTGGGTCGTTACCCTCCACTACCTGCTCTGTAACTGGACCCATCCCTTACCCCTTCACCCTCCTTCCTATTGGCTCAGGCTATTTTTGAGCCAAACCTTTTCCTGTACAGTTACCCCAACATTTCTCAAACCTAGTCATTCTACACCTACCTGCCTACGAAGATGGAACAGACAGTGTTCTGAAACATCGGCATATAAAATTCAGATGCCGGGGAATTACCGAGAAGAAAACATACAACATTGTCCTACCACTTAGCACAGGGCATCAAACCCTACAACCTGGGGGGTTCAAATTAAAGGTTATTTGCTTGCACATGTCCAGACATTATTTTCAAACAATTACAGAATCTGAAGGCTCCAAGCATGGAAAGTATCTTACATTAACCCTTCAATCAGGAGCACAGAGTATGTTTGTCACACTACCTACTTTTTTTGGCACAGAAGAGCAAAGTATGTTGCAGCACACATTATGTTTATTGTTTTATAATATGCGGGGTTTCAGATACACACAGGGGTTATAGAGACAGAAGTGCTGGTTACCAAATTACTGTGGTTATAATGTCTGGGGGGCTGGGGCAGACACACTTCACCTGCAGCAGTACCTCATCTAACAGTACTGAGTAAGGGAGATAGATCTAGGTGACATTTTTGTCAGATAGACACCTGAGGGGGCCAACACACCCAATGTGGGCAGCACATGCATTTCTATGGACAGGAACAAATATCTTGTAAGGGAGTATTATTACAAGTCACCTTCATGGTAGATAAACCACACAAAAACACTACATTGTGACATGGAGAATAGTGGTTTTACAGTTTATGCTGTCACTATGTACTGAATGGTGGGACCAGTGGATGATGCAGTGAAAGGGATTTGGATGGAAATGCATGTGGTCTGAGGTGTTCCCCCACCATTTACCTGGAGGGAGTGAAGAAAACCACAAGAAGCCTGTCATGACGGCCTGTATATGTGGCACATCCCAAGTGAAAGGTGCTCCCGCTTCAGTCACTTCGTTCAATGACAAACAGTGCTTTAAAAAGCCTTCAGCTGTAAAATGTAAGCGTGCGTCACAAGTAACAAAAACTGTTCCTCAAACTGCAGTGTTTATTTCTGCGTGGGAACACTACCCCAAAAAATGGCCATAGTAGTAGTCTTAAACATCAGTCTTTGAAAACACAAACTGATCAATATGTATTTCCTGACAGTATTAAAAAACACTGCTGCTAGGACTTTCAAAATATATGAACAGCTAATCTTTATCTACACTGTGTTCCATTACTGTAATGGTGAATCTGCCCGCTCCAACAGGGCAATAATACTCTTGCATCTGAATTAAAATGTGAATGTCAGCCAGGTGGAAGACAAGGATTTAAAGCCCTCTTTCAAGGATAAACAGCTGTTACAAAGAATTAAAATATGACCACTAACCTTGTTAGTACCACAAAATTAAAAGTATTCATGGATGATAAAGGCTATGCATATTTATTTCTGTAGCAGTTGGACCATGTTTGAACAGTTTTTACTTACTTAATATTGAAGTTTTCATTCATTCATTCATTTATTTAGTATTCCAGCAATCCACCAAAGTGGATATGGAACTTGTCAATAAATAACAACATACACAGTACAGAATACGTCACTACAACAATACATATAATAATAGTTTGTGATTAAAATACAATAAATAAATCAAGTCAAGTTTATACAAAAAAATGTGAGTAGCTCAGAATATACAGTCAGTGAGTACGTACATAATGTATTTAGACAGAAACTTAAAACTAATCCATGAGTACTAACCGAATAAGATATTTAAAATAGAAGTGTAAAATATTTAAAATAAGTAATGACGAGATCACTCCCAGAAACCAGTCAAACACTCATCTAGTATACAAGGAACCCATCAAAAGATTTCCAGATATACCAATTGCATTTACATTTACATTACACGGTGTATGTCACGCACTCCTTCAATATGTGGGTATCTAACCTGTATAACTTAGAGTAATGCAAGATTACTTATGATATTAATATAACTCTATTACATAGTTACAATAACTACTATAAATACAGGGCGTGTAATTCATGCATTGAAGTCCAGTCAAGGTATTCTTCTACAGTGTAAAAGGAGCCTCGCAATAGGAATTTTTTTAGTTCTTTTTTGAATTGAATTTTATTATTAATCAAGCCCCTTAATTTAGATGGCAAAC
>Ga0268261_10004489_pt1 | contig 10466 bp, 10 predicted proteins | sample TergutNc150P1_FD_190353 | JGI IMG/M metagenome (GOLD analysis project Ga0268261, IMG submission 190353) | Nasutitermes corniger P1 segment gut microbial community from laboratory colony in Florida, USA - Nc150 P1 (SPAdes) (version 2) | ecosystem: Host-associated > Arthropoda: Insects >...
GCTTATCTGTTGTGATTATAGGTCTAAACATAATTTGCACATAATCCTGAAATTCCGGTGTTTGCACTCGACCTAGAGACTATCTGTGCAGTATTTGCGATCGAAACACTACTCGCTCTAAGTGTTGGGGCTCGACAATTAGGATCATTTATTGGTATATAACTCAGCCCAGTTAGGCATGAAGAAAAGCCCAGTCAGTACAACGATATGGATCTGAGACGCTGCAACCTGGGCAAGTTCTTAGTAGTTCACACTTTCGTTGCCAGGCGCCTCCAAGTACGCCAAGACGCCAGAGCTCCTAGCGGAGAAAGTTGGAACTATTTGTCAAGTCTCTCCTGTAATATTGAAGACCTTACCCCTTCCATGCCATTTAGGGATCTGTTTCTTGCTACAAATCTAGGACAAGGGGGCGAATGACACGATTAGCCTGTGTATTCAAGGCATGAGTTGCGACAAACCACATAAAAACTGTAACGAAGCTCGTCCCTCAGATTATCTGTGCTGCATTTCATTTCTTAATATGAATAGCGCCTACTGACTAAATTCTTGTATTGGCGCTCGACCTAAGTCTATCTGTGCAGTAAATGAACACAAATTATTACCTGAGCCAACTGAATAAAACCCTTTACGACGTTCGACATATAGCTTGCTAGTGTTGATGCTTGTGCCACATCAAAATCTACAGACTATCTGTTCTAATTATAGACACGAATCATGACTCGCTCCAAGTGCATTGGCACCCAAGCTGTGAGGAAATCATCATCTAATATGAAGTGCCACAAGTGACGTTCGTATTTATGATTTCGACTTTCAACTTAACTGTGCGGGAAATGGTCTTCTAATATGACAATATCCAACTCAAGAAATGTGGCCCTCGATATGTGATAAATGAGAGCTGAAAACTTGACTCGCTGCATGTGATGAAATTCAAGTACTGTAATTGTAAATGCGACTGTTCTATTTGCTACAAACATGACAAGGAGTAGGAGTTAATGCGATCGAACTGTCTCTGTCTGTGCTGAATATGAATTCCATACATGACCCCAACAAATAAGTGTATTGTCTGTCTACTTGAAGATTATCCGTAATGAATATTATTAAGTAAATTACTTCAACTTAATTATTTCGCATATTGGAGCACGGCAAAGATTTCTCTGTGCTGAATTAGACCTAGAAGTATACCTTGCTCCATTTTAATTAACAACTTTTTTCGCGCTGGTCATTGACCGTACCTGTGCTCACACTGGGTTAAAAATGTCTTGGTCCAAATCAAGTGTTTCGTGTCTGCCGTGCATTGGCATGGTTCATGACTCGGGCCAAGTGATGAAATTTGATTATATGCATTCGACATGCTGCGTAACAGTAATGAATAAGAGACTAAAACTAGAATTACTCCTACTGAAGCAACTGGTGTTTATTCTTTTGACCTACATCTTGCATGTGCTCAATATGGGGTAAAAAACTTTTGTCGCTACAAGTGATGAAATTCATTTAATAGAATTCTATCTATAACAAAACTGTATAGACGTTAGTCTGAAAACATTACTTTCGAAAAGTCATGAAATTCGTATAAATACGAGCAAGTAGCAGCTTAACCGTTCTGAATATCGGCTACAAACATGACTTACTCCAACCAAAACAGCAAGTGTTTTGACACTTGACATACAGCCGATCTGAGACCAATAATGCCTGGAAAATTCCACCTGAAGTAACGAAATCTTTGTATTAACATTCGACATACTTCATATCTGTTCTGATTGTAGGTCTAAACATAACTTGCACAAAATTCTGAAATTTGTGAATTTGCATTCGACCTACATCCTATCTGTAAACTATCTGAACTCAAAACAAGAATCGCGATAAATGACGAAATACGTGCATAGCGTCTCAACATTTGGGTTCATTCATTTATATATAACTCTTAAGCCAGTTCGGCTTGAAGAAAGCGCAGTCAGGAAACGTTATGGATATGACACGCTGCAGACTGGGCAAGTTCTTAGTAGTTCCCACTTTCGTCACCAGGAGCCTCCACATATGCAAAGCCGCCAGAGATCCTAGCGTCGAAAGATGGAACTATTTGTCGAGAAGCCTGTCCTGTAATTTTGCATAAATGACCTATTCACGCCATTTATGGATCTGTTTCTGGATCTCCAAACCTGTATTGGTACAAACTAAGTGTTTCGTGTCTGAGTGCTTGACCTACAGCCTATCTCTGCCATGTATGCGCTTGGATCATGACTCGTGCCAAGTGATGAAATTCGTTTATATGCGAAAGACATGCAGCGTAGGTATACTGAATATGGGACTAAAACTAGAAATGAACTTACTGAAGCAACTGGTATTTATTCTTTTGTGTTTATATCCTATATGTGCTAAATATGAATTCGAAACTTTTGGCGCTACACGAGATGAAATACGTTTAATTGCATTCTATCTAAATCCTGACGTCATAGACGTCTTGAAACATGAATTTGACAAGTGATGAAATTAGTATAATTACGAAAGACTTGTAGCTTAACTGTACTGATAATGAGCTACAAACATGACTTACTCCAATTGACGGAAATCATGTCATAACATATCTATCTGTGACGAAGAAGGCATGGAAAAATAACTCACACAAAGTGATGAAAATTGTGTATTGGCGTTCGATGTAATTCCTCTCTGTTCCGAATATAGGTCTAAACATAACTTGCACATAATCCTGAAATTCCGGTGTTTGTACTCGACCTAGAGCCTATCTGTGCAGTATTTGCGGACGAAACATTACTCGCTCTAAGTGTTGGGGCTCGAAAATTAGGTTCATTTATTAGTATATAACTCAGCCCAGTTAGGCATGAAGAAAAGCGCATTCAGGAGAACGATATGGATCTGAGACGCTGCAACCTGGGCAAGTTCTTAGTAGTTCACACTTTCGTTGCTCAGCGCTTCCAAGTACGCCAAGACGCCAGAGCTCCCAGCGGCGAAATTTGGAACTATTTGTCTAGTAATCTCTCCTGTAATATCGAAGAGCTTACCCCTTCCATGCCATTTAGGGATCTGTTTCATTCTACAAATCTAGGACAAGGGGGCGACGGACACAATTAGCTTATGTGTATTCAAAGCATGAGTTGCGACAAACCACATAAAAAGAGTAATGAAGTTCGTCCTTCAGATTATATGTGCTGCATTTCATTTCTTACTATGAATTGTGCCTACTGAAGAAATTCTTGTATTGGCGCTCGACCTAAGTCTACCTTTGCAGTAAATGAACACAAATTATTACCTGAGCCAACTGAATAAAACACTTTACGACGTTCGACATATAGCTTACTAGTGTTGATGCTTGTGCCACATCGAAAATATTGATACTTTCGTGCTCAAATACCTTCATATCTAAGCTGAATAAAGCCTGAAGCCACCATTCGCACGAAATGATGAAATTTCATTATTTGTTCTCGAAAATCCGTCTCTCTCTCCAGAATATGGTGTACATGAAACGACAACTAAAGATATTGGTGTATAGTTCCTCGAACTACAGACTATATGTTACAAATATAGACACGAATCATGACTCGCTCCAAGAACATTGGCACCCAAGCTTTAAGGAAAGCGTCTCCTAATATGACGTGCCTCAAGTGACGTTCGTATGTATGATTTCGACATTCAACTTAACTGTGCGGGAAGTGGACTCCTAATATGACTATCTCCAACTCAGGAAATGTGGCGCTCGATATGTGATAAATGAGAGCGTAAAACTTGACTCGCTGCATGTTATGAAATTCAAGTACTGTAATTCTGAATGCGGCTGATCTATTTGCTACAAACATGACAAGGAGTAAAAGTTAATGCGCTCGAACTGTCTCTGTCTGTGCTGATTATGAATTCCATACATGACCCCCGCCAGTAAGTGTATTGTCTGTGGACTTGAAGGATATCCGTAATGAATATTAGTAAGTAAATTACTTCAACTGAATTATTTTGCATATTGGCGCTCGGCAAAGTCTTCTCTGAGCTGAATTAGGCCTAGAAGTATAACTTGCTCTATTTTAATTAAAAACATTTTTGCGCTTGTCATTGACCATACCTGTGCTCACAGTGGGTTACAAATATGTCTTGGTCCAAATCAAGTGTTTCGTGTCTGAGTGCTAGTACTACAGCCTATCTCTGCCGTGTATTGGCTTGGTTCATGACTCGTGGCAAATGATGAAATTTGTTTATATGCCTTCGACATGCTGCGTAACAGTACTGAATAAGAGACTAAAACTAGAATTACACCTACTGAAGCAACTGGTGTTTATTCTTTTGACCTACATCTTGTATGTGCTGAATATGGGGTCCAAATCTTTTGTCGCTACAAGTGATGAAATTCGTTTAATGGAATTCTATCTATAATAAAACTGTATAGACGATAGTCTGAAAACATTACTTTCGAAAAGTTATGAAATTCGTATAATTACGAATGAGTAGCAGCTTAAGTGTGCTGAATATGGGCTACAAACAAGACTTATTCCAACCGAAGCAAGAAGTGTTTTGACACTTGACATACAGCCGATCTGAGACGAATAATGCCTGCAAAATTCCACTTGAAGTAATGAAATCCGTGTATTTACATTCGACATACTTCTTATCTCTTCTTATAATAGGTCTAAATATAACTTGCACACAATTATGAAATTTGTGAATTTGCATTTGACATACATCCTACCTGTAAACTATATGAACTCAACACACGACTCGCGTTAAGTGATGAAATAAATGCAAAGCGTTTCAACATTTTGGTTCATTCAGTGTATATAAGTCTTAGGCCAGCTCGGCATGAAGAAAAGCGCAGTCAGGAAACGTTATGGATATTACACGCTGCAGACTGGGCAATTTCTTAGTAGTTCCCACTTTCGTCACCAGGCTCCTCCACATATGCAAAGCCGCCAGATATCCTAGCGGAAAAAGATGGCAATATTTGTCGAGAAAGCTGTCCTGTAATTATGCATAAATGACGGCTTTCACGCAATTTATGGTTCTGTTTCTGGATCTCCAAACCTGTATTGGTACAAACTAAGTGTTTCGGGTCTGAGTGCTCGACCTACAGCTTATCTGCCATGTATGCGCTTGGATCATGACTCGTGCCAAGTGATAAAATTCGTTTATATGCAATCGACATGCAGCGTAGCTATACTGAATATGGGACTAAAACTAGAAATGAACCTACTTAAGCAACTGGTGTTTATTCATTTGTGTTTATATCTTGTATTCGCTGAATATGTGTTCGAAACATTTGGCGCTAAAAGAGATGAAATAAATTTACTGGCATGCTATCTAATTCCAGACGTCATAGACATTTGTCTTGAGACATGACTTTCGACAAGTGATGACATTGGTATAATTACGAACGACTTGTAGCATAACTGTACTGATAATGAGCTACAAACATGACTTACTCCAACTGACGGAAATCGTGTCATAACTTGTCTGTGACGAAGAAGGCATGGAAAAATAGCTCACAAAATGTTTTGATAATTGTGTATTGGCGTTCGATATATTTCTTATCAGTTCTGATTATTGGTCTAAACACAACTTGCACATAATTATGAAATTGCGGTATTTCCACTCGACCTGGAGCCTATCTGTGCAGTATCTGCGGTTGAAACATCACTCGCGCTAAGTGATGGGGATTGACATTTAGGTCCTTTCATTAATATACATCTCAGGCCAGTTACGCATGAAGAAAAGTCCAGTCAGGAGAACTTTATGGATCTGACACGCTGCAACCTGGGCAAGTTCTTAGCAGTTCACTCTTTCTTTGCCAGGCGCCTACAAGTACGCCAAGACGCCAGAGCTCCTAGCGGCGAAAGTTGGAACTATTTTTCGAGAAGGCTGTCCTGCAATATCAAAGAACTTACCCTTCCAGGCCATTTAGGGATCTGTTCCTTGCTACAAATCTACAACAAGTGGACGTCGAACACAATTAGCTTATGTGTATTCAAAGCATGAGTTGCGACAAACCACATAAAAAGAGTAATGAAGCTCGTCCTTCAGATTATCTGTGCTGCATTTCATTTCTTAACATGAATTGCGCCGAATGAAGAAATTCTTGTATTGGCGGTCGACCTAAGACTATCTTTCCAGTAAATGAACACAAATTATTACCTGAGACAACTGAATAAAACACCTTATGACGTTCGACATATAGCTTACTAGTGTTGATGCTTGTGCCACATCAAATGATTCGTACATTCGTGCTCAAACTCCGTCATATCTATGCTGAATAAAGACTGAAGCCACCATTCGCACGAAATGATTAAATTTGTTTATTTGTTCTCGAAAAGCAGTCTCTCTGTCCTGAATATGGTTTACATGACACGGCAACTAAAGATATTTGTGTATAGTCCTTCGAAATACAGACTATCTGTTATAAATATAAACACGAAACATGACTCGCTCCAAGTGTATTGGCAGCCAAGCTGTGAGGAAATCATTTCCTAATATGACGTGCCACAAGTGACGTTCGTATTTATAATTTCTACATTCAACTTCCCTGATCGGAAAATGTTCTCCGAATATGACAATATCTAACTCAAGAAATGTGGCGCTCGATATGTGATAAATGAAAGCTGAAAACTTGACTCGCTGCATGTGATAAATTTCAAGTACTGTAATTCTAACCTCGGCTGTTCCATTTGCTACAAACATGACAAGGAGTAAGAGTTAATGCGCTCGAACTGTCTCTGTCTGTGCTGAATATAAATTCCATACATGCACCCGCCAATAAGTGGATTGTCTGAAGGTTATGCGTAATGAATATTAGTAAGTAAATTACTTCAACTGAAGTATTTCGGATATTGGCGCTCGGCAAATTCTTTTCTGTGCTGAATTAGGCCTAGAAGTATGACTTGCCGCATTTCAATTAACAACTTTTTTCGCGCTGGTCCTTGACCGTACCTGTGCTCTCAATGGGTTCCAAATATGTCTTGGTCCAAAACAAGTGTTTAGTGTCTGAGTGCTAGCCCTCAGCCCATCTCTGCCATGTATTGGTTTGGTTCATGACTTGTGCCAAGTGATGACATTTTTTATATGCGATAGACATGCTGCGTAACTGTACTGAATAAGGGACTAAAACTTGAATTACACCTACTGAACCAACTGGTGTTTATTCTTTTGACCTACATCTTGTATGTGCTAAATATGGGTTCCAAAACGTTTGCCGCCACAAGTGATGAAATTAGTTTAATGGAATTCTACCTATAACAAAACGGTCTAGACCTTGGTGTGAAAACATTACTTACGAAAAGTCTTGAAATTCGTATAATTACGAACGACTAACAGTTTAACTATTCTGAATATGGGCTACAAACATGACTTACTCCAACCGAAGCAAGAAGTGTTTTGACGACTGACATACAGCCGATATGAGACGATCTGGAAAATTCCACTTGAAGTAATGAAATCTGTGTATTTACATTCGACATACTTCTTACCTCTTCTTGTAATAGGTCTAAATATAACTTGCACAAAATTATGAAATTTATGAATTTGCATTTGACATACATCCTACCTGAAAACTATCTGAACTAAATATTAACTCAACACACGACTCCCGTTAAGTGATGAAATAAATGCAAAGCGTTTCAACATTTGGGTTCATTCAGTGTATATAACTCTTAGGCCAGCTCGGCATGAAGAAAAGCGCAGTCAGGAAACGTTATGGATATGACACGCTGCAGACTGAGCAAGTTCTTAGTAGTTCCCACTTTTGTCACCAGGTGCCTCCACATATGCAAAGCCGCCAGATATCCTAGCGGAAAAAGATGTGACTATTTGTCGAGAAAGCTGTCCTGTAATTATGCATAAATGACCGATTTCACCCCTTTTACGGATCTGTTTCTGGATATCCAAACGTGTATTGGTAAAAACTAAGTGTTTCGTGTCTGAGTGCTTGACCTACAGCCTATCTCTGCCATGTATGCGCTTGGATCATGACTCGTGCCAAGTGATGAACTTCGTTTATATGCGAACAACATGCAGAATAGCTATACTGACTATGGGACTAAAACTAAAAATGAACTTACTGAAGCAACTGGTATGTATTCTTTTGTGTTTGTATCCTATATGTGCTAAATATGATTTCGAAACTTTTGGCGCTACAAGAGATGAAATACGTTTAATTGCATTCTGTCTAAATCCTGACGTCATAGACGTCTTGAAACATGACCTTTGACAAGTGATGAAAATGGTATAATTACGAACGTCTTGTAGCTCAACTGTACTGATAATGAGCTACAAACATGACTTATTCCATGTGACGGAAATCGTGTCATAACGCATCTATCTGTGAGGAAGAAAGCATGGAAAAATCTCACACGAAGTGATGAAAATTGTGTATTGACGTTCGATATACTTCTTATCTGTTCCGATTATAGGTCTAAATATAACTAACACATAATTCTGAAATTCCGGTGTTTGCACTCGACCTACAACCTATCTGTGCAGTATTTGTGGTCGAAACATTACTCGCTCTAAGTGATGGGGTTGGATATTTAGGTTCATTTAAAGTATATAACTCAGGCCAGTTAGGCATGAAGAAAAGCCCAGTCAGGAGAACGTTATGGATCTGACATCCTGCAACTTGGGCAAGTTCTTAGTAGTTCACACTTTCGTTGCCAGGCACCTCCAAGTACGCCAAGACGCCAGAGTTCCTAGCGGCGAAAGTTGCAACTATTTGTCGAGAAGTTTGCCTGTTATTTTGAAGAACTTACCCCTTCCACGCCATTTAGGGATCTCTTTCTTGCTTCCAATTTACGACAAGTGGGCGACGGACACAATTAACTTATGTGTATTCTAAGCATCAGTTCAAACAAACCACATAAAAAGAGTAATGAAGTTCGTCCTTCGGATTATCTGTGCTGCATTTCATTTCTTAATATGAATTGCGCCTACTCAAAAAATTCTTGTATTAGCGATCGACATGTCTATCTTTGCAGTAAATGAACAATTATTACGTGAACCAACTGAATAAAACACTTTATGACGTTCGACATTTAGCTTACTAGTGTTGATGCTTGTGCCACATCAAATGATTTGTACATTCGTGCTCAAATTCCGTCATATATTTGCTGAATAAAGACTGAAGCCACCATTCGAACGAAATTATGAAATTTGTTTCTTTGTTCTCGAGAAGCAGTATCTCTGTCCTGAATATGGTGTACATGACACGGCAACTAAAGATATTCGTGTATAGTCCTTCGAACTAGAGACTATCTCTTCTAAATATAGACACTAAACATGACTCGCTCCAAGTGCATTGGCACCCAAGCTGTGAGGAAATCATCTCCTAATATTACGTGACACAAGTGACATTCGTAATTATGATTTCGACATTCAACTGACCTGTGCGGAAAATGGTCTCCAAATATGACAATATCCAACTCAAAAAATGTGGCGCTCGATATGTGACAAATGAGAGCTGAAACCTTGACTCGCTTCATGTGATAAAATTCAAGTACTGTAATTCTAAATGAGGCTTTTCTATTTCCTACAAACATGAGAAGGAGTAAGATTTAATGCGCTCGAAATTTCTCTGTCTGTGCTGAATAGGAATTCCATACATGACCCCCGCCAATAAGTGTATTGTCTGTCGACTTGAAGGTTATCCGTAATGAATATTAGTAAGTAAATTACTTTAACTGAATTATTTCGCCTTTTGGCGCTCGGCAAATTCTTCTCTGTGCTGAATTAGGCCTACAAGTATTTTTGCGCCATTACAATTAACAACTTCTTTCGCGCTGCTCATTGACGGTACCTGTGCTCACAGTGGGTTACAAATGTCTTGGTCCAAATCAAATGTTTCGTGTCTGAGTGCTAGTCCTACAGCCTATCTCTGCCAAGTATTGGCTTGGTTCATAGCTCGTGCCAAGTGACTAAATTTTTTTATATGCGATGGAGATGCCGCGTAACTGTACTGAATAAGGGACTAAAACTAGAATTACACCTACTGAAACAACTGGTGTTTATTCTTTTGACCTTCATCTTTATGTGCTGAATATGTTGTCAAAACGTTTGCCGCTATATATGATGAAATTCATTTAATGGAATTCTATCTAAACAAAACTGTATAGAGTTAGTCTGAAAACATTACTTTCGAAAATCATGAAATTCGTATAATTACAAACGACTAGCAGCTTAACTGTGCTGAATATGGGCTACAAACATGACTTACTCCAAACGAAGCAAGAAGTGTTTTGACACTTGACATACAGCCGATCTGAGACGAATAATACCTGGAAAATTTTACTTGAAGAAATGAAATCTGTGTATTCACATTCGACATATTTCTTATTTGTTCTGATTATAAGTCTGAACATAACTTGCACAAAATTCTGAAATTTGTGAATTTGCATTCGAGCTACATCCTACCTGTACACTATCTGAACTCAAAATACGACAGTAGTATAGGCCGGCGTGAGGGTATTTTTGGCGAAGTTTGGCGGTGG
>Ga0268261_10004490_pt1 | contig 10465 bp, 7 predicted proteins | sample TergutNc150P1_FD_190353 | JGI IMG/M metagenome (GOLD analysis project Ga0268261, IMG submission 190353) | Nasutitermes corniger P1 segment gut microbial community from laboratory colony in Florida, USA - Nc150 P1 (SPAdes) (version 2) | ecosystem: Host-associated > Arthropoda: Insects > Digestive...
TGTGTGTGTGTGTGTGTGTGTGTGTGTGTGTGTGTATATATATATATATACTCTACTTTTACAAGTTCATATATCCACTAGTGGTATAGACATACACTATATGGGATGAGGTCTTCAATTCCCTAACCTCCAGGAAATACACTTCTTCAAACAGGAATTTTGTGTTCGATATGTGCGACTTTTTCAGGAATGTAACCCTGGCTTAAAACGTGACCTGCCTGTACACAGCTGCCAATTCTGTTTATGCAAGAACTCTGACATATCATCTTATCTAAATTGCTCCAGATGCCACTGTAGTCCATAGGCCTTCAGCTGGCTAGCACTTTGCTAAGATTAAATATTTAAGAGGGAACATAATTATTTGCAGGTGCAGAGATTCCTGCAACAGGTGACAACAAATGAAATTGCTGTCACTGGACTCAACTTATTTTCCATGAAACAAACACTTCTTCTCACGGTTTGTTCCAATTAAACTTTGGATATAATTAAATCTAGAAACTACATGTCTAATTTTTGGTGGATTACTAAGAGACATTTTATAATACCTACATATACATCGAATGCGACAACATAATTATATTAAAAAGGAATAATGTTAATTGTGGTAATACTTTGTAAAATGTGTCAACAACTGGCAAATGCACTTTAATTTTATGGTGCATCTTTAGTCATAATATGTTGGTAATGTTTATAAATTTTACAAATCTAATTAATGCATGGAATGTGGAACATATTAAAAAATATGGGAGTACTGTTTGTTGGTTTACTGTACTTCACACATCTTATCAGTATAATATTTATTGCAAATGGTGTGTGTGTGTGTGCATGTATGTGTGTGTGTGTGTGTGTGGGGGGGGGTATGTAAGGTAATAAGATGGTTATTCATGTAGTTTCGTTTATTCTGCTGATATTTACTTGAGAGAATAGTCCTTGTCTTATAGTCTGCACTAATAACTTTCAAGATATGCATGTACTGTGTAACACAACTGTATGTCACGCTGATCATTTAGAAACAACCAACAAGATGCGACCGTGTAGTAGAATTTATTATTCCAATGTTTCTTAATTGCTCAACATGTTTCAAGTGACACACCACTCATCATCAGGAGCACAAAAACTGTAATTGCAGCCTCTGGTTTTACATACGTTTGTGGTTGCTGGCAGCTGTCATGCCTCACGCCTGCAATTACAATTTTTGAGCTCCTGATGATGAGCGGTGTGACGCTCGAAACATGCTGAGCAATTAAGAAACATTGGAATAATAAATTCTACTACATAGTCGCATCTTGTTGGTTATTTCTATACAATTTGTATTATCATGCACGGATCCATGAACATCAAGTATATCATGCTGCTTCATGTATCCAATTGCTTTTTAGTCTGATTCTTTTATTCTCCTAGACAGTTACTGATGTACAAATAGCAAGAGCTATAGGAAATGATCCATTAAATTATGTCACTGACTTCTTTCATTTCAGGTGGCTGCAACTATTGTGACATGAAATTATACTGGTACAGTTCAGTGCCATTCACGCAGATGAACATGACCTGACAGCACACAGTGCTGCCAAGCGATTCTGTCACTGATGTAAAGACACATCTGTTTACCTAGGACAACAGTAGAGTCAGAAATTACAGAACATATAAAACCAACGATACAATTAAAAACTATATGAAGTATTTAGGTGTACATTCAGTAACAGTGACAGTACGTTCTATTATTTACATCATTTATGGAAAGTTACCCATTTAAAAGCAATGTGAAATTCAAGCTTTTGAGCGGCTGAAGTAGCACCAGAATGTAAGTGCATTAATTCCCTTGTTGTTGTTCTGTTCTCTGCACAGTTTATTGCACCACTGTAATTGTTGGTTTCTTTAAAATCATATATACTAACCTCATGAAACGGAATTATCTGGTTAGTTGAAACTCATGCAGCTGGTCAAGAAATATCCTGTCAGATACAATAATAAGCTATAAAAATTATGTTTTTCTTATTTATTTTAAGAAAAACTAGATAGATTCTAAACTTGCCTCTTTATTTATCTATGACATCAGAGAAAAATGATGGTGCATGCCAGTTTCCTTGCACATACTAAACCAGACAGTTACATTACAAAATCATTCTTGTTGTAATCTTTACACAGTAGTACAAGAGAAGGAAGAAAAGACATCTGGAAGTATTAGTCCTATTAGGGGTATTTGTGGTAGCCAAAAAGTAGGTGAATGCTTTCAGTAACCATTAAACAATGAAGTATTTTTAACAGTCTGTTGGAGCACAAATAGATATGTGCATAAAGCATGGGAAGAAGTTAATTCTGGTGTGTGTACTTAGTGCACACACAGAACAACAGGTATCACTATCAATTTGGTTTGGTAAATTTTATTTTCAAAACTTGGTTCAATATAATGTCAAGCTTTGAAGAGTGAAAAAGTCAGCAGAGTTCCTGGCGATACTGAATACATTTATAACATATAATGTAGTGTAAATGCCACATTTTCACTTGACAATCCACACACATCATCATGGCTCATACTGGAAGTACAATATGTGCCATCACCCATGAAGCAGATGTTTTGTCCAGGCCACACAAAGCAGAAATTGATGGCAAAGATGCTCCTTGAGCACTTGGGTAGTGTTCACCATCACTTCATTCAAGAAGTGCATAACAAGACTCAGTACGGAAATATTTTTCACCATCTGGAGGAAGCTATCCCATGTGAACACCTTCACCTGGAAACAAGGCTGCTCCACATGACAATGTACAAGCTGAAGAGTCTCTTTTTGGAATCTAACCAAAATTAGCAGAATCGGTGAAAAAGTTACAAGTGCAGTACTTCACAAAGTAGAAAGAGAAGGCATGTAGGGGCATTTCCAAACTGGCAGATATGTGACAGTGAAAGGGAAGCATGTGAACTAGTGTGCAGCATGCCTGTCATGAATGGGAAGCTCAAACAGGCAAATAATTGCAAACTTTTTCACTTCACCTTGTATAAACAGAAGATATGAGTCATAAATAGACCTAGCATGATATAAAGGTAAAAATGAATTATTCAAAAACATAATAGAGGTAGTCAGTGCACAATTAATAACTGTACAGAGGCACACATGCTCCATTATTTAAAGAAAGTACAATGGCTCATCTTGTTGTGCCTATGCACTTCATACTTTAATGCTACTGCATATTCAGTCATCCACCAATGTCTAAAAACAGAATCGTACAATTCAAAAATGATATAATATCTCTCATATTAATAACAATAAGATTACATTTTAAAAACTCTAAAAATGTTACAAGACACAGTTTATAGAGTCTAAGAAACATGATGCCTCACATTACCTGCAAAATCACACACACATACTCCAAGCTTTAGCACATTTAAGAATTAATTTCCCAATTTATAATACACTTCAAGTACACCTTTCAGTCCTAATTATTGACGGGTTCTGGTCAATATTTTCAGACACTTTCCTCGTGTCATCTCTTTAGCCTCTTCCAAACCCAGCTGGTAAGCAACATCATATAGTTTCTTCACTTCAGCTATAAGACCAGATCCTGTGAGACTACCAAATTCTGCAGTAACATAACACCAGTCTTTATGAGCATGAAGATGGCAAATGCTGAATTCTATACAAAAACATGCATTTTTAAAAATACAGTTCACTTATCACAAGGACAGCTTTTTATCAAAATATGCATAAATATAGAGGTATCAACAAGTTTCACATATTTGTCAACAACTTCTCAATTTGATGAAGAGTGAATTACACAGAGTACTTCCTTCCATTCTCTTGTAATGAAGGTCATACAACAAAATAACCCACAGTATTACATGCAAGGTATTTGAGGAGTGTTTCATTAAATGAACTGATCAAAATGCATTTCCTCAGAATGCCAATAATGAGTTGTACATATACTAACATGTAGGACTCAATATCTGAAACATACAGAATGCTTAAACTTATCCACTGAAGTATTAAAAACCCTCAAGTAAGATGTCTATGTGACTTTTTCTTAACTGCATTTTAGTTGATGTATATAATGACAGAACTGCAGTTGTGTGTATGAATTGGGAAAGATATCAATGTCATTGTGTTTTAACATTATTATCCCAGCATTTGCATGCAGCCATTAAGGAAACCCACAATTCTGTCAGCAATGTCAGTTTCCCAAGATGAATTTTTTTTGTCATAAACCATACTCTGTTCAGACCATAATTTCGGGGATGTTCTATCACGCTTCTCTAGGCTCAACAAGCTGTCATCCAAGGTGTTCATTGTATCCTCCAAACACTGTAACAGCACGCACACATATGCCTCGCAAATATAATGATAACCCTTGTGGATATTAACAATACACTGCTTAAGTAACCCACCAATTCACGCAACCTCCCATTCGTTGCCTTCACTGTCCGCCTATAATTGCCCACCTACACTGCCATGTGCGAATGCAAAGATCCCTATGATTCATGCCTGATAAAAATGCGATAGATGCGCATGAGCATGATTTCGTGTCGAACGCTGAATTCGTATTACATATCCTGACAGAATTTACACGGTGCACATGCTTGCAACAGATATTTGAACAGGTGATCCCTCGCTGAGGGACGTGTGCTACGGTGTTGACTTCAGAGTGGGACTAGACGATGGCTATTCGTGGAAGCGACAGCCAGTTCTGCTACTACAGACTTTAAGACATCTCGCTTTTCGTGTAGCATGTAATGCGCCACTGCACTGTACAAATGTGTTATTGATTGGCAGTAGTAACTCGTCATTCTGCACGACAAATTGCTCTTGCAAATCAACGCATTTCTAGCAGCTACCATCTCATTGTCGGTGGTCTATACACGCTACGAGAAATACTTTACATTTTCAGTCAGTGTGTAACAGAACAAAAGGCTGACCTTCACACCAACAGCAGTTCTCATATCCCCACCGACATGGATCACAGTGCCTCAAAGATCATATTTGACTAGATATGAAAATCATTAGTATAGGGTAGCTAATAATGATCGTAGTGCCATCTATTAGTCATCTCATAATATTAAAACAACGATGACGCGACAATGCGGACCCAGCGCCAAACATTTGTACTAACTCCTGCAACGAAAGTAGCGGTAGGTCGGTCGGTAGTGCAGCCAACTACCAATTTCACTTATGAAATAAAATCAACAAAAAGTGTGGCATAAACGAATTATTCAAATTTACACATTTTCGCAGACAAGTAGGAAGAACAGAAATTGGCTTCATTTTCACTCTTACCGTTCTATGGCTCTTATCGTTGGGTTAAACCGTAATTTTTATGATCTACATTCAGCTCTGCACAATTTGTCTGCTGTGCATGTCAGTTACAACTGCCCTCTATCTGGAAGGATACGTAATAATTATTCGTTGTAAAAATGCTACTGAAATTAACACCTGATAAAGAGCATGCCAAAATATTTGTAGTTAGAATTAATTGATCGGAGTTCTATTTTAATAATAAACGAGGATAGATGAAAGTGCAACATACAATGCGCATGAATATTCACTATGTAAGTCGAAAATATAGACGTATGCCTTTGGACATCCGGTAGCTCACTCGGTAGCGTGCTAGACTCCCACGCAGGCGGCCCGGGTTCGATCCCACACCGCGGCGATACGAAAGGTGGTGGTTGCAGGTTAGTATGAAGCTGTTGCAGACTGCGAAGAGGGCGAGAGGCAGCCGAGTACATAACAGCAACAGGAAGCCACCGGAGTCGTGTTGAGTAGAAACGCTGAGTCTAGTCCGAACGCGAGGAGTGAGCTACGGATGTTTTTTCTTACGTAAATATTTTATAAATATAATAGTTGATAATTTTTAATCCTCCCACACTGATAGATGCTAAAACAAATACACTTCTCTGGCACATTAACCGGTGAATAATGAGTTGCTACTTTTTAAATGTGAGAAATACTAGGCGACCTAAAAAAACACGTGCAGTAACCACTTACGTACGCAAAGGTAATAATTACGTTGATGTAAAAATGCTACTCAAATTAACACATAATAAATAGCACGCGAAAATATTTGTAGTTAGAATTAATTTGATCAGTGTTACATTTTAATCATAAAAGAGGATAGATGAAAGTGCAACATATGTTGTGCATGAATATTCACTATGTAAGTGAAAAATATAGGCGTATTCTTTTGGACATCTGGTGGCTCATTCGGTAGCGTGCTAGACTCCTACGCAGACGGCCCGGGTTCGATCCCACACCGCGGCGATACGAAAGGTGGTGTTGCAGGTTAGTATGAAGCTGTTGCAGATTGCGAAGAGGGCGAGAGGCAGCCGAGTACATAACAGCAACAGGAAGCCGCGGAGTCGTGTAGAGTAGAAACGCTGAGTCTAGTCCGAACGCGAGGAGTGAGCCACGGATGTTTTTTCTTACTTTAAATATATTATAAATATAACTGTTAATACTCTTGAATCCTCCCTCACTGATAGATGCTAAAACAAATATATTTCTCCGCCATATTAATCGTTAAATACTGAATTGCTACTTTTTAAATGTGAGAAATACTAGGCGACCTAAGAAAAAAACACGTGCAGTAACCACTTACGCACGCAAACATATTTAAGCATTAAGATTTTAAGCAGTCCAAAACATGAAACCTCCTATACATTTCAGCGATAAATCGCCATCCTCAGGGAGACGTGTGAAGAATAATTTAAAATTAATACATCAGTTTTACATGCACAGTATTAAAGTACAGAACATGTGAATTATAAATATAATAGTATGATTTTATCGTATTTATCTCCATACTATTTTGTTTATTGATAAATTTTTATACTTCTAACATTGTTCGCTTAAATTTGATGTATTAATATTGTACGTTCATTTGTTCTGTCGTCTCCCTGAGGATGGAGATTTATGGCTGAAACATGTAGGACAGTTCATGTTTAAGAATAACTTATAATTTTATTGTGTGCATATGTTGGTGTTAATACACGACGCACGGAATGGATAATATTAAATTCGTAAATGTAACAGTAATATCTGAAACGAAGAAACTAACGAAATAAGCAAAATCGAGTTAAAAATGAAAATAGGTACAGGTTCCACAACAGGCATTGTGCGCGGACTTAGCAAGATTTTTAATTATAAGTCAAATAATGGGTTCTGCCATCTTTTAGGTAATTCCAGTAATACTACCACATACCGGTTTCGCTTGTTCAGTCGTCATCACAGGTCATGTGTGACTAAATATGAAACTCACTTATGTAGGGTAGCCGGCAATGATTGTACTGCCATCTATTAGTCATCACATAGTACTAAAACAACGATGAGGCGACAATGCGGACCCTGCGCCAAACTTTTGTACTAACTCCTGCAACGAAAGTAGCGGTAGATCGGTCGGCAGTGCAGCCAACTACCAATTTCACTTATGAAATAAAATCAACAAAAAGTGTGGCATAAACGAATTATTCAAATTTACACATTTTCGCAGACAAGTAGGAAGAACAGAAAATGGCTTCATTTTCGCTCTTACCGTTCTATGGCTCTTATCGTTGGGTTAAACAGTAATTTTTATTATCTACATTCAGCTCTGCACAATTTGCCTGCTGTGCATGTCAGTTACAACTGCCCTCTATGTGGAAGGATAGGTAATAATTACTTCGTTGTAAAAATGCTACTGAAATTAACACCTGATAAATAGCATGCGAAAATATTTGTAGTTAGAATTAATTGATCGGAGTTATATTTTAATAATAAACGAGGATAGATGAAAGTGCAACATACGACGTGCATGAATATTCACTATGTAAGCGAAAGATACAGACGTATTCCTTTGGACATCTGGTGGCTCATTCGGTAGCGTGCTAGACTCCTACGCAGACGGCCCATGTTCGATCCCACGCCGCGGCAATACGAAAGTTGGTGGCTGCAGTTTAGTATGAAGCTGTTGCAGATTGTAAAGAGGGCGAGAAGCAGCCGAGTACATAACAGCAACAGGAAGCCGCGGAGTCGTGTAGAGTAGAAACGCTGAGTCTAGTCCGAACGCGAGGAGTGAGCCACGGATGTTTTTTCTTACTTTAAATATATTATAAATATAATTGTTAATACTCTTGAATCCTCCCTCACTGATAGATGCTAAAACAAATATACTTCTCTGCCATATTAATCGTTGAATACTGAATTGCTACTTGTTAAATTTGAGAAATACTAGGCGACCTAAGAAAAAGACACGTGCAGTAACCACTTACGCACGCAAACATATTTAAGCATTAAGATGATAAGCAGTCCAAAACACGAAACCTCCTACACATTTCAGCGATAAATCGCCATCCTCAGGGAGACGTGTGAAGAAAAATGTAAAATTACTACATCAATTTTACATACACAATGTTAAAGTACATAAATGTGAGCTATAAATATAATAATATGATATTGTCCTATTTATCTCCATATTATTATATTTATATGTGATATTTTGTATATTTTTTCATTGTACGCGTAAAATTGATGTATTAATATTGCAAGTTCATTTGTTCCGATGTCTCCCTGAGGATGGCGATTTATGGCCGAAACATGTAGGAGAGTTCATGTTTATGGATAACTTATAATTTTATTGTGTGCGTATGTTGATGTAAACACAGTTTTTAAGTAACGATTCGTGATAAGGCATAGAGTAAGAAACTAGATGACGTTAACCATAGTACTCTCATCCGTGATCAGATGTACGATAGTGACGATATCACTGATTACTACCGTGCACGATAATCCGTGGTGTTAGTGAGTGTGAACGTCGATTTCAGTAAAACAGCCGGAAGCAAAGTTCAAGGCATCTTTTAAGATGCAGAATGTGAGCGAGGAACAATGTTTACGTGCCATGAATTGCGAATTAAATGTTTTAAGCAGATCAGACGGTTCAGCAATGTTAACACAAGGTAGTTTCATTGTGTTGTATGGTTTAATCATGACCATACAATTGCATGCATTGGTTGCCGTCTTCGTTTCTTTCTTCTGACAAAATGTAAAGTGATGTGAGTGAAGCACACTGAAAGAAATCTGTCTGCTGTGATAATCAAGTATTTACCACAACAGGCTCCTGTTTGATGATGTCACATTTTTCTAAATTTATTGAACAACGACAAAACCAAATTTCGTACATGCTAGAATTGTTGGACACGTTTGTGTTGATTTTATGTTTTTATAGGTAGGGACTTAACCCTTGAGTGTTACTTCTTCCAGTATTGTTTGATAAAAATACTTGTGCATTAGTCATCTACCTCAAAAATAGACCTGTAGAGTACGGTATCTTGTACGTAAGGTGTCATGTCTGCGAGAAGTATCGCAAACGGATTACCAATTGAATGGTGGGACTGTTGAGGGTCCAAAGACGAGTAGCACGCACCAACAACATCCTGCTGCTAAACGTCCAAAATAGAAAGTATGCATACGGCAGTATGTTTCATATTAATAGAAAGTAGTCATGCTCTTATGTAAAGTACCGTTATAACCTAATGAATAACTAAAACTAATAAAAACAGAACAAGGATGGGAAGTAAATTAAAGAAACAAAATTAAAATACATCCGCTTATCTGTAATAGATTCCACCTCCAGTATTTAAAAGCATGAACAGATCTTACAGTGTGCTACAAAATTGGCAATAAAAGACTGTGTACTTATGAATATAAATCAAGTATCGTTTTGTAGTGTTTTAATAATGATTAAATTCAACTGTGAACACTTAAGATTTCTAAAATATGCTTGGTTCAAAAATTGTCTATGTTTTTGTTCCTTTTGTATGTCACCCGGAAAAATGTTCGCTTTCACTCATTGTGATGAAGAAAGTATGTGGTATACACTGAATATGAATATTCAGTGATACTCACACCAAGTCTGAGCAATGCCCTTAATATCTGCATCGCCTTAAAAGAAAGTTTTGCTGATACTGTGTCACTAGTCTGTTCATTGGCACTGTATGCAGAAAAAAAGTTTACGCTTTCTTACTGCATGCATTGACAGTTGTAATATGTCAGTGAATTTTTTGTTAGTATGAATAATAATAACAAATAAATATCATGAATAATAATAAAAAATAAATATCACTTGTCAATCATGTATATTTATGAACATATACTCAGCTTTAAGTGTATGATTTGTGCTAATTTTTAAATGTTTGCTGATGCAAAACAAAAATTTAAAAATTCAGAAATGTGGGAGATTGAGCCTGGGACTTTTCATTCATACTAAATCTGTAGTGTAATCCCCTGAGTTATCAGGCCTAAGTTGCTAGGAAGGCAGTTTTGGAACTTAAGGCCCGCTGGCTGCAACATTAACCCTTAGGCGACTAATGTCATATATATGTGGAGCACCCATTCTTGATGTTTCTAGATCACACACAACGACGCAGCACAGTCGGTAGGACTCCTCTGGACGAGTGATCAGCTCGTCGCAGAGACCTCTACCTGACAACACACGACACTCACAACAG
>Ga0268261_10004491_pt1 | contig 10463 bp, 6 predicted proteins | sample TergutNc150P1_FD_190353 | JGI IMG/M metagenome (GOLD analysis project Ga0268261, IMG submission 190353) | Nasutitermes corniger P1 segment gut microbial community from laboratory colony in Florida, USA - Nc150 P1 (SPAdes) (version 2) | ecosystem: Host-associated > Arthropoda: Insects > Digestive...
GGTCCCGTCTGCTCGGCGTTGATCAGGCGCCGAAAGTCTGAAACCTCCGGCTCCCGACCCCTCAAAGGAAAAGAGTAGCGGTCTATGCAGGGTGACTGGGTGGTTAGACTGATTTCAGCTCCCACCCGCTGCAGGAAATCCATGCCAAGAATGCCAGAGCTACAGCGTCTCAAAGGGCTTATTACGAATATATGCTTAAACGACATCCAATCGTTTCCGTTCCTTAAAACAAATTCTACTTCTTGTTCACCTAATATTTCTAACTGTGTGCCTGTTACACCCCTAGCCTGTACATCACATGGTTGCACATACGCTTTACTTACTGCAGGCTGAATAAGCGAAACCATGGCGCCGGTATCCACCATAAACTCGCACTCCTCTCCCTCTATTTCTAGCGTCAGTACGGGCTCTGTCACAAGACCCTTAACAACCGACAGCGCTGTGCAACCCCCTTCCGTGTGCGGCTTTACTTCGGGTAGGACGACGGGGCCGTTCTCGTCCTCTCTATCCCGTTTAAATTTCCTCTTTGCCCTCGTGGACAATTCCTCCGAAAATGTCCCTGCCGCCCGCAATTAAAACAATTTGTACCTTGTCGCCCTCGTGGCGCGTACCGATCGTCATCGGCCTTCGGCCCTGATTTCGAGGCCCCTCCTGCGGTCCGCACGTCATCGGGTTGCGCAGAAGTCCGATTGTCAGTCCGGTGAGAGTAAGCCCCGTCTACTCTCCTCGAGTATTGTGTCAATTATAAACCGGCACTTCGAGCTGCCGCTTCATTGGAATTTTGCCACCGGGGTTTCCTGTATCTATCATATCTGGGATTTCCACGGGTGCCTCCTACCGTGAATACTCTTGCATTATTTCCCCGGTCTTCTCGTGCTGAATCTCGTTCCTCCTTTTCGGCATTAATCGCTACTATGGCCATATTTAACGCTTTATCTATAATTCCCGTCATTTGTAGTCCAACCTGTTTCCCTGGGGTTCCGATCAGCCAGTTTATAAATGCGGCTAGCAACCTCCTATCCGCCTCTTGATTAATTACCGCCTGTTCCACAGGATTCTCACTAATACGGACCGTCCGTTGACACAATTTCCGGAGACGATCCAAAAATACTTCGGGGCTTTCACCTTTCTCCTGGGAAGCGTTTTGTACCCTAGCAGAGTGGTACTGCTCAGTGTGCTTATCTGTAAATCTGTTCACAAACGCGGTTCGGAATTCGGCAAAAGTCACATCATCCGCTTTTATCTCTGGCTGAGCCGAATAAAATGCTCGAGCCGGACCCTTCAATTTCAACTTAACTAAACGGACCTTATCCATAGAGCTCAATCGTCCCATTTCGGCTGCTTCATTTATAGATTCAAAAAATTCAGTCACCGAAATGTTGTTGCTATCCCCTTTCCATGGCTCCACTAGGTTAGCTACCCACATATCTTTAGTAGTCGTAGCCATTGTTACCTAATGTTTCTCTTATTTTATATTCCAACCGTACCCTGTCTATACAGGCTGTCTGTTCAGCATGCAAATAACAATGCACCTTTCTTCACGAAGTGGTCTCTGCCCCTCCCGAGGAAAATATCCTACAATTATTATTTCCGTCTGCCCTGCTAGTTCCTCGATCTTGTCACTGTGGCGATCCTAATAGTCGACTGACGATTTACAGTTTCACAATGGGGAACCCTATTAAGGAGGTCCAAATAAATCATCCTGAATGAGGTACATATACACATTTCCCAAATCACTTTTTCTCAGCACTCTCCCAGAGCGCGATGTACAAATTCAAAAAGTATCATGCGCCTGTCTTCCAAAAACATTGAACGCTTATAGTTTTCTCCTGTTTCTAGGGAGAATTTCACCTGACACCTGCAATGAAACTCTACTCCAATTTCCTCCTTTAAGTATGTATGAAAACAAACTTGGTTAATAGTCTTATTGTCGTATCCGGTAATCGTACCGAATACACATTTATAAAGTCCCGCTAAACTTCCCCATCTTACCTGATTTAAAATAGCATACCATACAGCTGACTGAATGGTATGTCGGGCAATACAATTTTGAAAAGAACTTTTACGAACTCCAGGGTTCCAGGACAAATGAAAAGTCAACCTTGTGTGTGCGTGTACAGTCAATCTAAGCCCCTGTCCAGTAATCGAACGAGAAATTACCTTCTGAACAATCGATGTAAATCTCTTCCTTCTTTGCAATTTCATTAAATACGACCAGTTAGTAATTGCAATAAGGTAATGATCCTCCAATAAATTACATACAATATCACAAGAGCACACAAAATAGAAAGCAAAAGCAATATCATAACAACTGTCATTACCATGCTAAATGTACTGTATCTATTCACGGTTTCATATATGACACCCGCATATCCATTACTTGCCGCTGTGTACACCCGGATAAGGGTAGAAAATCAGTTCGTTCTACTTCAAGAACATCAAAGTCACAGTGTGGAGGAATATAACGCTTAATGAGTCGCGTCTCCACCTCAAACACAACCGCCAACACTTCTGAAAGTTCGTACTTATACAATTGATGATTTGGGACTTTCAATCCTCTCGGCTTTCCTACAAAAGCAATTTCTAACCGAGATTCAACAGTCAAATTACTAAACTTGTGGTTATGTTGGTCTATGTACTTAATATCAATTTGGGTATGTGTTTGGAAAAATTTATCAACAATTTCTCGTGCATAGTGCGTCGACCCTTCCAAAGCAGCTGGGTGTGATACATGTAACACATGAATTAATAACACTGTAAAATTTCTAACAGTAGCTTGTTTTCCAAAACAGCAAGGTGCCATATACCCTCCTAGAAACGCTGTGGAAAAAGTAAACCAATCTCCCCAAAAGAGTGGGTTCACGTTCCTTCAGGAACAATCGCGACGCTGCCACCAATTTGTTATGGACTGAGGGGGAGGATCTCTAACAGCAATCAGGAAGGGGCTTCAGGGAAAAAGAGAATGTCAGATGACCTATTAACAACATAATTATATTCTACAAATAAATAAAATAATAAACAAAAGAAAGCAAAATCAATAAGTAAATCCATTTCATTAATATTTCTAGTACTCCTAACCCGTCTACCAGTCGGTTACTATTAGTCTGCTTGCCTTGGCTTAAAGGTTACAATTCCTTACTTACAATACAATGCAGTTAGTATCAGCATCTTCACGTCCACGGCCTGAGTCCTCTCGTGCTGAACACCAGTGCAGGTCGGACTGGATCCCCTCTCGGAACACTTATCCGCCGCCAAAGTACAATCAAAAGACTCAAACCTTCCTTTCTGCCAAGGGTATTTATTAACCCTTTTACGTAATTTCCGCGTGGTCTTCAAGTATGGACCAACCCCCTTATATTATAAAAGAAAATCCCTCATTGGTGGATCACACCCCTGTTTACCAAAGCATATTAATGAAGGAGTAACCGATTGGAGCATCTTCATTAACATCATTTCACGGATAGCTATCCTGTCTCTCCTTTTTTAGGACTTTTCTGGAAATTCACAAGGGAAATAACAAGAGCACTACTCAGGAAATGTGGTACACCAATATGTCGTGAAATGTTGCGAAATACATCTGTGGTTTGCCAATGCAACTGCATTCTAGCAAGTCTTATAAACATTCTCTCACCACAACATCCTTTTAACTTCCTTTTAACAGCGCGTGCATAAATGCAAAAGAATGAAATACTGAACATCAAATGCAAATATTACAATTACATAAGCAAATCAATTAAACAGTGAATAAATCAAAAGCTAAATACTTGAATAGTAGGGCGCTACACAACACACCAATGGTGATTATACTGAGCAACGTATATCATTGCTGATTAAACGGTGTAGCGTACATCAATGGTGATTATACTGTGAAGCATATTACAATGGTGGTTATACTGTACAGAGTACATCAATGGTGATTACACTGTGCAGCGAAAATCGATAGTGATTATACTGTGCAACGTACACCATTGGTGATTATACGTTGTGGCATACTTCTTTGGTTAATATATTTTGCTGCATATTTCAATGGTGATTATACACTGCATCGTACAACAATGGTGATTATACTGTGCAGCTTACGTCAGTGGTGGTTTTACTTTGCAGCGTAAATCAATGGAGACTATAATGTGCAGAGTACACTATTTTTGATCGTACTGTGCAGCGTACAATGATGATGATAATACGGTTCAGCGTACATTAATGGTGGTTATACCTTGCAGCTTACAATATTGGTGATTGTACTGTGCAGCGTAATTTAATGTCGATTAAACTGTTCAGCTTACATCAAAGGTGATCATACTGTACAGCATGCATAATTGGTGATCATAATTTACAGCGTACATCTTTGGATATCATATGGAGCAGCTAGCATATTTGATCATACTGTGAAGCGTACGTCATTGGTGATTATAATGTGCAGCGTGGGTAATTGGAGATCATAAAGTAAAGCGTAAATCATTATTGATCATACTACTCAGCGTGCGTAATTGGTGATCATACTATACAGGGTACATCACTGGTGACCATATTCGTGTTCTGCAGCGTACATCAATGTTTATTATACTGTGTAACGCACATGAGTTGTGATTGTTTCGTGCAGCGTACAACAATGTTGATGATACAGGAATTGTATATCATTGGTGGTTATATTGTGAGGCGTACTTCAATGGAGATTATACTGTGTAGCGTGCAACAGTAGTAACTATACAGAGCAGCGTGCAACAATGGTGATTTTATTTTGAAGCGTACATCTATGGTGATTATACTTCGCAGCGTACATAAATGGTGTTTATACTGTAAATCAACCCCATTGGAGATAATACGGTGTAGCGTACAACAATGGAGATCATACTGTGCAGCATACTTCAATGGTGATTATACTGTGCAGGGTAAATCAATGGTGATTACACTTTGCAGCGTAAACCAATGTGGATTGTACTGTGCAGCGTACATCAATGTTGATTATGCTGTGCAGAGTACACCAATGGTGATAATACTGTACAACGTACACCACTGGAAATTGTACGTTGTAGCGTATATTAATGGTGATTATTTTGTAAAGAGTACTTCAATGGTAATTAATTTTTGCAACGTACATCATTGGTGATTATACAGTGCAACTTAAATGAATGGGGATTATAATATGCAGCATACTTCAATGGTGATGATACACTTCAACGTAAATCAGTGGTTATTACATTTTGAAGGGTACACCAATGGAGATTGTACTCTGCATCGTACGTCAATGGTGATATACTGTGCAGCGTAAAATAATGGTGATTATAATTTGGAGCGAATAACAATGGTGATTATACTGTGCAGCGTATTTCATTGTGATTACACTGTGTAGGGCACATCAATGGTGATCATACTGTGCAGCGTGCAACTTTGGCGATTCTAATGTGTAGCGTAAAACATTGGCGAATGTACCGTGCAGCGTACAATATTTGTAATTGTACTTTGTAGCGTATATTAATGGTGATTTTCCTGTACAGCGTACATTAGCGGTTCTTAAACTGTGCAGCGTACACTATTGGTGATTTTACTGTGCAGCGTACATTAATGGTGATTATAATGTGCAGCGTACATTATTGTTGATTTTGCAGTGTCGCGTACACTATTGGTTATTATACTGCGCAGCGTACACTATTGGTGATTGTACACTTCAGCGAACATTAATGGTATTATACTGTGCAGCCTACGTTAATGGCATTTATACTGTTCAACGTACATTACTGGTGACTCTACTGTGTAGCATATATCAATTTTTATTGTACTTTTAAGCGTGCACCATTAGTTATTGTACTTTGTAGCGTACATCAATGCTGATTTACGTTGCAGCATATATTAATGGTGATTATAATGTGCAGCATAGGTCAATGGTGACCGTAATGTGCATCGTGCATAATTGGTGATTATACTGTACAGCACATAACATTGATGATCATACTGTGAAGCGTGAATAATTGATCATAATGTGCAGCGTAAATCATTGGTGATCATTATGTGCATCGTACATCAGTGTTAACTATATTCGTGCTGTGCAGCTACATCAATTGTTATTATACTCTGTATCGCACATCAGTTGTTGTGCAGCGTACATCTACGGTGATAATATTGGAATCGTATATCATTGGTGGTTATACTCTGCAGCGTACATCAATGGTGATTATACTGTGCAGAATTCATCCATGGTAATTATACAGTGCAGCGTACAATAATGTTGGTTATATTTTTCAGCGTACATCAATGGTGATTATACTGTGCAGAATTCATCCATGGTAATTATACAGTGCAGCGTACAATAATGTTGGTTATAGTTTTCAGCGTACCTCAATGGGGATTATACTTTGTAGCTTACAACAATGGTGGTTTTACCATGTAGCGTAAATCAATGGTTATTATACTATGTAGCGTATATCAATGGCGATTATACTGTCTAGAATTCATTAATGTTGATTATAATGTGCAGCGTACATCAATGTTGATTATATTGTCCAGCGTACATCAATGGTGATAATAATTTGTAGCCTACAAAAATGGTGATTATACTTTGCAGAGAATCACATTGGTGATTATATTGAAAAGCGTACATCAATGCTGGTTATAATGTGCAGCGTAAATCGATTGCGATAATACTTTGCAGCGTACATCAATGTTGATTATACTGTGCAGCGTAAATGGATGGTGATTATACTGTGCAATGTACAACTTTGGTGATTATACGGTGTTTCGTAATCAATTCTGATTATACTGTGCAGCATAATCCAATTGTTATGATACAATTCATTGTACATCAATCGTAATTATATTCTGCAGCCTACATCATTGGTGATTATACTGTTCAGCGTATAAAAATGGAGATTATCCTGTGCAGCACACATTAATGTTCTTTATATTGTGCAGCGTAAATTAATGGTGATCATAATGTGCAGCGTACATCCATTGTGATTACTGTGCAGCGTACAATATTGGAGATTGTACTGTGCAGCTTTTATCAAGGTTGATTATGTGCGGCGTGCATTATTGTGTACTATACTGTGCAGCGTTTAATATTGGTGATTATTCTGTGCAGCGTACACTATTGGTGATTGTACTATGCATTGTACATTAATGGTGATTATACTGTTCAGCCTAGGTTAATGGTGATTTTACTATTTAGTGTATACTATTGGTGATTGTACTGTGTAGCGTACATCAATGGTTACTTTACTCTTGATCGTACACTATTGAAGATTGTACTGTGTAGCGTATATCAATGGTGACTTACTGTGCAGCGAACATTAATTGTAATTATAATGTGCAGCGTACATAATTGGTGACCATATTTTGCATCGTGCATAATTGGTGATTATACTGTACAGCGTACATTATTGGTGATCATACTGTGCTGCGTGAATAATTGATCATATTGTGCAGCGTACATCACTGGTGATCATACTGTACAGCGTGTATAGTTGGTGATCATAATGTCCATCCTACATCTGTGGTGACTATATTCGTGCCGTGCAGCTACATCAATGTTTAATTTACTCTGTAGAGCACATCAGTTGTGATTGTTTTGTGCAGCGTACAACAATGGTGATGATACTGGCAACGTGTTTCGTTGGTGCTTATGCTGTGCAGCGTACATCAATGGTGATTATACTGTGCAGCGTATATCAATGGTGATTATACTCTTTTACGTAAAACAATGATAATTATACTGTGCAGAACACATCTTTGGATATTATACTGTCCAACGTACATCAATGGTAGTAATACTGTGCAGCGTACATCAGTTGTGACTATAATCCGCAGCGTACTTCATTGGTCATTACACTGTGTGGTGTACATCAATGGCAATTATACTTTGCAACGTACGTTAATGTTGGTTTTACTGTGCAGCGTACATCAATGGCGATTATACTGTGCAGAATTTATCAATGGTTATAATACTGTGCAGCGTACATCAATGGAGATTATACTGTGCAGCGTTCAGAAACGGTGAATAGATTTTCAAGAGTACTTCAATGGTGATTATATTGTGCAATGTACATCGATGTTTATTATACTGTGCAGAATTCATCAATGGTTTTTATAAATTTTAGCGTATATTTTTGAAATTATACTCTGCAGCGTAAATCAATGGTGATTACACTCTAAATCGTACACCAATGGTGATTAAACTTTGCAGAGTACATCAGTGGTGCTCATACTTTGCAGCGTACTACAATGGTGATTATACTTTAAAAGCGTACATCAATTTTGATCTTAATGTGCAGAGTTTACCAATGGTGATTATAATTTGCATCGTACAACATAGGTGAATATACGGTGTAGCGTACATCAATGGTGATTATACTGTGCACCGTAAACTATTGGTAATTGTACTGTGCAACTTACATTAATGGGGATTATACTTTGCAGCGTACATTAATGTTGGTTATACGCTTCAGCGTACAGTATTGGTGTTTGTATTGTGCAGCGTACATTAAAGTTGATTATACTGTGCTGCGTACGCTTTTGGTGCTTATACTGTGCAGCGTCAGCTCTTGGTGTTTGTACTGGAAATTGTATATTAATGTTGGTTAATTTGTGAAGCGTACATTAATGGCGATTATACTTTTCAACGTACAATATTGGTTATTGTGCTGTGTAGCGTACATAAATGGTGATTGTGCTGTAATGAGTAAACTTTGGTGATTGTATTTTTAGCGTACATCTATGGTGATTGTACTGTCCAGCGTACAGTAATGGTGATTATACTGTGCAGTTTACATCAATGGTGATCATACTGTGCTGAGTGCAATATTGGTGATCATACTGTACAGCGTACATCATTGGATATCATACGGTGCAGCTTGCATAACTGATCATACTCTTCAGAGTATATCATTGATGATAATACTGTGCAGCTTGCGTAATTTGTGATCATATTGTACAGCGTAAATCATTGGTGATCATACTGTGCATCGTGCATAATTTCTGATCGTACTGTGCAGCGTACATCACTGGTGACTATTTTCTTGCTGTGCAGCGTACATCAATGTTTATTATAGTGTGTACGTACATCAGTGTTAATTGTTTCGTGCAGCGTAAAAATTGTTGATACTACTAGCATCGTATATCATTGGTGGTTATAATGTGCCGCGTACTTCAATTGTGATTATACAGTGCAGCGTACATTATTTGTTGTTATACTGTGCAGCGAACTTCAATGTTTTGTTTATACTGTGTACTGTGCAAAATGGTAATTATACAGTGCAGCGTACATCAATTGTGATTTCATTGTGAGGCGTACATCAATGGTGATTAAACTTGCAGCATACAACAATGGTGATTATACTGTGTAGCGCACAACAATGGTAATTATATCTTGAAGCGTGCACCATTGGCGATTGTACTGTGCATTTGTAAAACAATGGTGATTATATTGTGCAACCTACACCACTGGTGTTTATACGGTTTAGCGTACAATAATGGTGATTATAATTTGCAGCTTTCATCAATGTTAATTACACACTGCAGCGTAAATCAAAGGTGATTATTCTGTGCTGTGTACATCCATGTTGATTATATTGTTGAGCGTAAATCAATGTTGATTGTACTGTGCAGCGTACATCAATGGTGATTTTAATGTGCAGCATACATCCATTGTGATTATACTGTGTAAATTACATTAATGGTGGTTACACTGTGCAACGTCCATCAATGGTGAATATACTGTTTAACGTGCGTCAATGGTGTTTATAATTTGCAAAGTACTCCAATGGTGTTTATATTGAGCAGCGTGTATCAATTGTTGTTATACTGTGCAGCGTACATCAATTGTGATTATACTGTGCAGCGTACATCAATGGTGAATTTACTGTGCAGCGTACATATTGGGTTATTATACTTTGCAATTAATCCATTCGAGATTATATGGTGTAGCGAGGATCTATGGTGATTATACTGTGCTTCATATTTCAATGTGGATTATACTCTGCAGCGTACATCAATGGTAATTGCACTGTGCAGCGTACATTAATGGTAATTGTACTGTGCAGAGTACATTATTCGTGATTGTACTTTGCAGCGTACATTAACACATTGCCGACCGGATGGTCTTTAATTAAATACCCCCAGTTCCCGGACCTATTAAACGCTTTGAATATTCAACCCCGTAACATATTCTTACGGTTTGATTCTGTAGATTACGCTCGTGAGCCCCAGACTACAGAAACTGCATTCAGATACTCTAGTATTCCGTCACTGAATGGTATTTCTCGAAACAAGCCCCTTTTTTAACCGGAACAACGCAGAATTTACAGATGTATCTAGTATCACTTCGCTTCTTATGTGCAGCATACACTTTACACTGTCTTGCAGGGTACTTCCTTCCCCCCCCCCACCACCAACAATTTTTTCAAGTTTGTGTATTCTGAAATCACCGGAGAGTCTGCATGGCGGGTCCTGTTTAGGTCCCCTTGGTGTTGTTT
>Ga0268261_10004492_pt1 | contig 10462 bp, 7 predicted proteins | sample TergutNc150P1_FD_190353 | JGI IMG/M metagenome (GOLD analysis project Ga0268261, IMG submission 190353) | Nasutitermes corniger P1 segment gut microbial community from laboratory colony in Florida, USA - Nc150 P1 (SPAdes) (version 2) | ecosystem: Host-associated > Arthropoda: Insects > Digestive...
CTTTCGATGTAGTCAATGTACATCGAAAGACCCAGACGCACGCGGACATACGCCAAGCACCACATGAACCAAGTGGCAACAAATAGCAACAGCTGTGAATACCCCTGATGATGGGCTGATAGAGGCCCGAAACATGTAGGGTAGAGACATATAATAAAGAAATATTACAAAAAAGTGACATCTGTTGGTGATCCTTAATATAATACTTGAAAGATGCACGGTATGAAAAACCTGAAGTTCTTAGAATTAACTCTGATTCTTGGAATTAGTTATGGTTAACAGATGCTGCCTTTTATCTTGGGAAAAAAGGTATGCTCATGAAGAGTACTGATGGGTAACTATCTTGAAAATAAATCGCGTGGTAAGCCGAGGCAGAAGGAAAGCAAAGAGTGTACATCTGTATTGGGGTCAGTAGGAGTTGATGAAGAAGTACGGAAGTGGAAGTACAGTTCCATATTTTTAATCTTGGTACTAGATTTAATTTAGTGATCAGCTTCAGGTTCCGATGTCTTTCACTGCGCAGAAAGAGCAGCTAATAGCAACTGGATAGGAGGCCTCAAAGCCGGCCTGGAATATGAGTTGAGAAGAGTCACTGCCTGTGTCGAAGATCGAGCCCCGAATTCCTAACAGTCCGTCTCGTACCTAGTCTGCATAGAGAATGACGTATTCCGGCTCCAGAAAACTGAAGGTGAAGGACTAGTGACACTACATTGTCTAGATGGAAATGGCTGCGATACAGTAAAACATAGTCGATTAAACTGACTCCTAATATGTTGCGTTGTGGAGCTTTGATATGTCAGATAGCAATTAACCCGTTAACGTTGGCGTGAACATTAAAAAATTGAATATTTTTCCAGTCTTTCGTATATTTCTCACAGGGCAGTCGGGATAAAGTAATTGATTTGGTGACTAGTTACGTGTTGTAGATTTCGGGGTTCGAACACCGATGGGACTGAGTATTTCTGCACCCGTCCAGATCGGCACCGACTTCCACCCAGCCCCCTGTAAAATGGGCACAGAATCTCCTTCTCGGAGTAAAAAGGAATGATCGTGGCCTTTACCACGAACTCCCATCTAGTGCAGAAGATAAGGAAAGGGCACAGCTGTACATCTAACCACTTCTGAGCCTTCATTGTATGTCACAGAATGAACTTCACCTTTAAAGATCTAAAAAAAAACCGTTATTTTCCTAAACAGTCTTAAAGTTTTCATTTTAATGACGAGGACTGGGTGTTTTCTTCAGGGCCGTACAATAACTGATGCGGTTAGACGCCGACCTCCAACCTCTAAGGCCGGCATCTGTCCCAGGGCAGTCCACGCGAGATTTCTTGTAAAGTAATTGATACTGAAACAGGATTCTCTCCAGTTACTTCGAGGTTCCACAGTCAGTATCATTTCATCAATTCTCCATGCTCATTTTTAATTACATGCTACTCTTACCACACAGATAAATGGGCGAAACCTGGGAACCTTCAAAAAGCAATGCTGTTTAGGAAATAGTTTAACATTAAGCAGAAAAGTATTTTTCTTTTCTTCTCATATTACAAATTTCTTCTCAAATTGCAAATGGTTAATATTAGTTATGCTAATTGGTATTCCCTTAAAATATCTGTCTAATAAAATTTCTGTTGAAGACTTCACTATGGGTCCATCGCACAAGACGTCACACCGAACACAGTCTCTGTTGCAGAGTTTCTTTTTTGAGACTCTATGCTCTGTCGTTAATTGTTTGTACCTTCTGACATTTCGTGTGGGTGACCGCCTTATGCTGCAGGACTTCGGCCAAATGGTTGCGTGCGCTCACGTAACCTTAACTCGCCTCTCAGATCGAAGCAGGAAGTAGTAAGAATGATATCGCCAGTCTTAATACACGAAAGCACAAAGGTACCTAACATAGTCCGGCAGACTAACCCTATGAAGCGTGCAGTTTACGTGAACAGTACTTCAGTCTTCAGTTCATACCTGCAGCCAGAATAGTGAGTAGGATAAGAGCTGGAAGGCCCAGGAACTATGATTTGATTCCCGTCTGAAGGAAGAGGATTTTCGCTTGTCCAGATTGTGAAGACCGGTTCTGGAGCCCACCCAATTTCGTATTCATGGTCGGACTAAAGGGCGAACAGGCCGGGGAGCCAACCTATTTGAAGCACCAAGACGTCATTGGAATTATCGCATATATGGTGCTAGTAATCTCAGGTTTCCACCTGGGAAAGAACTGTTCCGAAAATTGTCTGAAAATTGGAAACTCACCTTCAAAAACTTTTCCCCAGTCTATCCTAGGCCGAAAAAGTTTGCAAACCTCTGTAAGGGGAACCAAATTACTAGCGTGTGCCGGGATAGCGTAGTCGGTATAGGGACTTGAAACGTGATGGTCTGTCCGGTTCTCGAATCCCGGTGGGGGCGAAATTTTTCGTACCCGTCCAGACCGGTCCTGGGACCCACCTACCGACCTATGTAACAGGTACCGTGTCCCTCTCCTGAGGGTAAAGCGGCTAAGGCCTGGAGTTGACCACCCACCCACATTTATGACTAGGTTATATAAAGGGTAGGTCTATATCTCTACTCTCCATCTGGGCCTTCGTGGCCTATTCCAGGGGGAACTTTAACTTTAACTTTACCAAATATTCCTCCTACCCAGAGTGCCAAATTATTAACCTGACCGGAGCACCCACGTCTCGCGTCCGTTCTGTTCTTACTGAAAGGGTAGGGAGGGGTTTTTTCCTCAAGGGTAAAGCGGCCGGGGCGATAAGTTAAACACTTGCGTCAACCAGTGCCGACGTTGAGAATCAGTGGAGTCGTACTTCCACTTCTCCACAGGGCACCATGACGTGTAGAGGAACAACTTTACCTCTATTGCTCAGGAAACACACAGGGGCCCGATTACCTGCTTAATGCCTTTAGAGGAAGTAGCAGGCCTATTCAAATGTTACTGCAACTGATACACACAGGAGTAGTTAGCGCTGTATTTTAAAATTGTGTAGCAGAAACGGAGTCGACCATCTTAAAATTAATCTTACTACCACACTCGGAAATTGGGAGGTATGTAGTCCTTCTATAACAAACGTAACAAATTCTAAGGGATTTTGATGGTATAAGTCCATATTATACTTCTCATTGCTAGATAAAACAGAAAGGTACATTGGTACCTGTCATTAATTAATCTCCACACCATGAAAGGTTATGTGGAACTGGAGGCGTAGTTCCACCATTTCTTACACTGGGCACTAGAAGGAGGTAAGCAACTTCACTCACCGGCAGTTATATCCTAAGAACAAGCCCCTGACGCATATTGGGTAGGAGGTGGGGTGGGCTGTAGTCCTTATGGACGCTTTGGACACGATGAAACTCTTTCTCTTGCCGGAAACTGAAACTCTGTTTCTCGGTCATACAGACCATAGCCTAGCCACTATGCCGACTGAGCTACCCCGGTCTCCAGCATTACCGAGCTTCTGGGCAATCTTGCAGGATAAACTCTAGTGTAAACTTCAGTGTGGGGATCACGCGGATTCCCCAAGAGAAGACAGGTGACACAACCGCTGACATGAACTGTCCTTGTCTTACATCGCAACTGAACCCGTCGAAAGGAGAATGGAGAATTAGGGCTGATTCACACTATACGTCACGTTTCCGTTCTGTCTCGGAACGTCACCGTTCAGTAAAATTGACTCATGTGTAATTAAACAGAGATGTTCACACTGACAGGAACGTCTCCGTTACGTCTCAGTTGCGTTCCATCGCCGTCGCAGAGCGAGAATATTTGACGTGACGGAACGGGTCCGAACCGGTCTGAATCTCCTCGATTCTGATAATGTGAACAGTCCTAAGTCTCCTCCACTACATTTCGAGTGTATGCTTGCAACAAGTGTTGCCTGTTTTTTCTTCAGAAATGGATGAAAAAATAAGAGAATTGGTGCATAAATGTGAGGAATTATATGACATGTCAAATAAGAAGTATAGTGACAGTGTATGGAAAGAACAGTTGTGGGGACAAATGGGCGAAGAGTTGAAAAAATCAGGTAAGATCCAATGTTCTTTTATTGCGAATTTTGAAGTTACTATCATTCTATTGTCACCGAAGTTCTAATAATTAACAAATAACGGAAAATGCATTCCGTGGCAGTGGTAGAATATGGCTGATAACATACAAGAATAGAATAGAATAGAATAGAATAGAATAGAATAGAATAGAATAGAATAGAACAGAGTTAAACGAATAGAAAATTGTCCGTTTTTATATTTTGCACATATTGTAAGACTTTTATCAGGAAAGCATCCAACTTAGTTGAATATTATAGATTAACCTGACATTACACCCTTTTATTCTGCCAAGGCACAGATCCAGACGGACTATTAAAGAACGTTTTAAATTTGTCTCTTACTTCAAAATCACTTTGGTGGGCACTTCCTCTTTGGTTTGGTATTTTTGGAAGATTGCTTCGAACATTTGTGGAACTCCTCATATCACTGAGACTTAACGCCTTTATCTCTCAGATAATTATGCAAAATACAAGTTGCAAAAATAATATTGTCCGCATTCTCCGGCAATGATTTTAGGGTCCTCTGACAAATTTAAAATTTCTGGCTTAATATTCCAAATGAATTTTCCACCACTTTCCTATCTCGGGAAAGCCCATAATTGAAGATGCTTTTCTCATTGCCCCCGTTGCTTTGCGATCCTGTGTAACGTCTCATTAAGTAAGTTTTCAGAAAAAAGGCCTCGTCACCCACAATAACATGAGGGGCTAAGAATGATGTTCCGGGAAGCTATTTATCTTCCGGAATGCCTAGCCGAGTTTCTAATAATTCCCAACTTTTGAATGTGCAAAAATCCCTCCATAGCTATTTCGTCCACACGATCCTATATCTATAACTGTAAATTTATAACGAGCATCTACCAATGCCAACAGAAAAACTATATTTTTAATTTAAAAACTTGGAACCGCTATATGGAGGGGCCTGAAACTTCACGTGTTTTCCGTCGATGGCACCAATGCAATTAGGGTAGTCCCACAGACCTCAAAAGTCATTCACGATTTGCGACCAAGTTGTCCGTGTATGGGGTTTGCATAACTCCATGTTTTAAGTGTTTGATAATAGATTTGCACACGTCTTGAACAATACTATGTACAGTTGAGTGTCCCAGGCGAGAGCTGAATGAAATAGTTCGAAAACTATCTCCTGTAGCAAGATACCTGAAAGAAATGTGATGGAATTAGTTTGCAAGGTTATTGATAACATAATAAATAAGAAGTATTTTTCGAAATATATATATATATATCAATAACGCGAACACATAAATAATAAGAAATGTCTGAGATGAAATTACAGATCCACCACTATAACTGATTAGTAAATTAAATAAGGCAAGATGAATAACTTATCCGTTCATTCATAGGTTCAGAGTGTAAGCAGAGATAGGCTTCGTTGCGGGACCAGTATAGAAAGTATTTCAAGAAAATGACTACCAAAAGTGGTCAGTCCGCGTCAATAAAAATTCCGAAGTGGAAATATGCTGATGAGATGTCGTTCGTGCGCCCATATTTGCGTGAAAGAGACACTGTCACTAATCTAGAATTTGATGAAAAAGGCAAGACGGACGAGGAAGAATTGTTACAAGCAGAGAGTGAACATGATGGTACAGCGGAACAAGAGGAGAAGACTACAGCCAGTGCAAAAAGTAAGTTCAAAAATAAGATTTTTCGAGGGACACTAAAACGCCCTAGGTATCAACCTGAGACGGCATCCGCAGTACTAATGAAATACGTGGTTGAAATTGATTAGGAAAGACAAGCAGAACCACCTGTTGATCCCATTGACGCATTTTTCAAAAGTATTCTATTCCTCCTTATCATCAAAACATTTGCAAGTCAAGAACATTTGCGATTGTATCTGAACTGGAAATGACAGAAATTTTACAAGAAACCAAGTCTACGCTTTCATCAGAATATAATATTTTTCTGGCTCTCTAGATGAACCTGGGAAGCAACGAAACCGCATTTGTGATGCAAATTCTGCTTCAGCCCGGGAGTCAGAATCTGCGCAACGGAATTTGTCTACATCGTCCAGTATGGCTAAATATTATCGAGAGTTTCCTTCTCAGTTAAATATATAATGTATTTTATATTATTTCTTGCAGCAGTGTCTTTTTTTTGTAACTTCAATAAGTGTTTTTGAGTAAAATTACATTAACTTGAAGTGCGCTCACCGTAGACAAGTTGCTAGTTTCTCCACAGGTGATATTGCTTCTCGGAAGGTGGTATTCTTCTTTTTCAAATCTTTTTTCAGTCTTTTGAAGCAGATAATTGAATAGGTGCTTGGACATTTTAAAAATACTGATAAAATTTCATTTCGTCATACGCTAATTCTTTGTACAGGGTCCATTATTCGCCTTCTGATTTTCTGCTTCTGAAACACTTGTGAACCCACATACACATCTTTTTATCACTCAGAGAAGCATTTTTCTCTTCTTCATCTAACATCAATAGTATTGCTGCTAATGGTCTTTTAGAAAACGAATGCGGCTGCATATTTGATGGAAATAATCGCAGGCCTCCTATCACGTGTTCTGCCGGAAGGTGACTGAAAATGACGGACAGTGTGAACACAGACCAATCTGAAGGAAAGGAGATGGAACGGCGACGGAACGGAAAAGTGATGTATAGTGTGGATCAGCCCTTATCTAGTTTCTGAGAGATAAAGCTGCCTAACCTTACAGCTGGCAAGGTGAAAGGACTGCAGGCAAACACGGGTTGATACAGATGGCTGTTGGCGTGGACTGGGCTTTGAAGGCGGACTGTGGCGAAGACTGGGGAAAGAGACATTCTTACCGCTCCACATTTGTACCACACAGCTTGTCGGTAGAGTAGGTAGTAAAGGTAGTACTCAGAAAATATTAAACGTATATTGCGTTGCATGAAAATAATGTGGTCCCAGTACTTAACGAAGCCAGCCAGGTTAAGTGACTCCGTGTAGAGACTGGGTTACTGGCTGGGTAACACGGAATTCGATTTCAGGTTGAGACAAGACTTCTTCCTCTCTCAGCAACTTCAAGACCACCTGTAGGGCCTCCCAGACTATACGAAACAGACCTGAAACACTTTCTTCGGGATGAAGCTACTGGAACTTGAAGCAGATTACTGATTGTTTATTATGGCATGTCTATTTAAGCATACGTGGAGATATGCATATACTTTACAGGAATATTTCAAGACATGATGCTTAATTAAACACAGGGAAGTTTTACCTTTACCATACTTTACTTTATTATGGTCCTACTGCAATACATGTAACTACAGACAAATTTTTTTTTATGTTTTGTTGACCGTGCATTGTGATATATCCATACAATAAGAACAAACTGAATGCACTATTTACTTTAAATTTATTTCAATAATTAACCTCTACATGTTTTGAGCAGGCTTACTGCTCGAAACATGTAGAGGTTAATTACTGAAATAAATTGAAAGTAAATAGTGCATCCTCTTGGTTCGTATTATACGTTCAGATACAATAATTATGATATTTGCAAACACTGCTACTTTTTATTTGTCGCGATTAAAGCCAAAGATTACTACCAGTAAACTGTACAGCCTTTGACGACGGGTGTTACTCACGGTATACTCTTCTGCGCTCCTGACACTGTGTACGATATGTTTATCCAGACGTTTCGGATGAAGGTGCTGGCTCATCTTGAGGGTGACTGAATTTGCTCCAGTCGAATGCTGAAGTGAATGTGATGGATGAAAGGCTGGACGTTAATAAGGACTGTGGCCAAAGAGAGCTGCGGGAGAAGAAGAAAGTTATGACTTTTACACAGGCGTGGGAAATAGAGAATTAGAAGTGAGATAAAAGTTTCTCTCACTTCTAAGGTGGAGGCAGCACGTTCCTCCGAAACGTCTACGAAGAATAAAAACTCAGAAACAATGTTAGGAGAATATTACGAGTAATATTCGTATGGTTTCATTAACCTAAATCACAAAATTTGAGAGTAGCAAATTTTGAGAAGAGTCTTCTTAAGAAATTTTTGACCTTATTAACAGGAAACTTTCAACAAAGACAGAGTCAGTTCAGGGCTAAACTTTATAAGTAACCATTTGCTTTTAGTGTTTCCCGCATTAAAATTTTAAAGAATATTTTCCTGCAGAAGTTACAAATCTTATGTCGACTGAAGAACATTTTGTAATCCTACTGAATTCTCTTCTTAGCAGTTTTCCCTAAGGTACACAATCACATAAACGTAATAGGACTTCCTTTTATACGTACAGATATGCAAATGTGCCTTGTAAGATTTATAACTACCAGTGAATGAAAAAATATTAAAAGAAGAAGGATCTGGTATCTGTACCTATACTTAAAGCCTGTTTCAATAATTCAGACCCCAACAGACTTCAAAAGGATTTACGTGGCCAGCAAATGTCTCTCCATATACACAATTCTTTCGTGTGACGAGGAAAATAAATCTTAAAATAGATAGCCCGCAATTAGCACGTCTGGCAGCGATAGAGCGGCGTCAGTTTACATCTGCTCGTAAGTGCGTCAGGTATGTAAAATGTCACAGGTATTACCTTAGGGAAAACTGAAGCTCTTATAGGCAATAGGAACTGTATAATTCTCTTGGTCCATCAGCCGCGTCAAGGTGAAAGTAAAACCAATGCTCCGAGACCTGCTCTGTCTCCAAAACTAGAGTGAGTAAGGTTAATTTACTTTTGTGGTTCGTATAACTAAATGTGTTGACCCGTAATGAACGAATTCAGTACTCCGCCAGCCAGTGCATATTCAAGACACACTTTGCATCTACATATACTTCCATACAAAAACACATTTTAATACATATAAGAAGAGGACACGCCTAAATTATTATTAAAATACAGCAATATTCAACTAAATATTGCGCAATAAGTACTAACCTAAACGCGGTAAATCTTCCCACAGATTTAGTGTAAAAACGTTTTGCGTGGAAAAGGGGGGACCATATTTTAAAAACGTTTAAAAAGTTCTTAACACATACAGCTTCTAGACAACGGCATTAACAACGGATTTAATATGGCACTTTATATACTTTAGTAAAAACTGAATAAGTTAAAAGATGCGTTATATCAGAATATAACTTTTATCCTAAAAATCTTATATTTTTTTGTCGTCAAGAATTATATCTTGTTCTGCTGTCGACTTTAACCCTTATCCTGCTAATGTTGAGAATATAGTGAGCTCCTAATAGTATTCCAATATACAGCCAACAAGATGCAACGTTACACAGTTTATTTATATCTGGAAACTGCTCTACATGTTTCGGGTGGTACTTCCACCCCTCCTGATGATGGGTGGAAGTACCACCCGAAACATGCAGAGCAGTTTCCAGATATAAATAAACTGTGTAACGTTCCATCTTGTTGGATATATATTGGAATATACTTACGATGCACGTACCCATAAACTTTAAATCTCCTAATAATACTAGCAAATGGCAGATGGGATTTAACTCGGCGCTTAAATGGTTAATATCGTACTTCATTCTCCTCGCAGGGTTTTTTTTTTTTTTTTTTTTTTTTTTTTTTTTTTTTTTTTTTTTTGCTGTGGCTCTGCGACCCAACGCGGGTCATGGCCTCCTCATTATCGAGGTTTCTAGATCACACACAACGACGAACCACAGTCGGTAGGACTCCTCTGGACGAGTGATCAGCTCGTCGCAGAGACCTCTACCTGACAAGACACAACACTCACAACGGACAAACATCCATACCCGCGGTGGGATTCTAACCCACGATCTCAGCAGGCGAGCGGCCGCAAACCTGCGCCTTAGACCGTGCGGCCACTGGGACCGGCTTCCTCTCAGTATTATACAATTGTAATTCATAATCACGGCCATGTAGGCCGAAACTTGTTGTATTAAGTATTGTATAATGGAAAAAGTGAGTTTGACCGACGGCGTTTTTCGTGTTGCAATATATGAATGTCACAAAGGGTTATATAAACTGAGATAAACTTTATTTAGTATTTATATATTTATTTCATTATGAGCATTTAACGACACTGGCGGTAATTCAGACTGTTCGGCGTCGAATGTTAAGATTATTGAAGACAGGAATGATAGGACCCACCAAAATTTTGTAAAGTACCAAACTATACGATGTCCCATACCAGGAGACCGTAATCGTACAGTTAACCTTTAAGAACCGTGCGACCTATATATAGGACGGGCATACCGCTACCACCCAGATGTTGCATTTCATATATTTTTTCAACAAATATGAGTACTGAGTATTTTAAACATGATACACACTCTCGGTTTTTCTTTTCAAAATGCCGTTTATTTCATAATGCTACCTTTTTTGGTTCCTGTATTATTCACATTTTACATACAGGATGTGCTAAAATTTAAATGTAAAATTTAAGGTTTGTAAGTCCGTGCATCATCGTACAATTCAAATAAATCACCAACCTGATGCAACAATTTTTCAGTTTATTA
>Ga0268261_10004493_pt1 | contig 10461 bp, 7 predicted proteins | sample TergutNc150P1_FD_190353 | JGI IMG/M metagenome (GOLD analysis project Ga0268261, IMG submission 190353) | Nasutitermes corniger P1 segment gut microbial community from laboratory colony in Florida, USA - Nc150 P1 (SPAdes) (version 2) | ecosystem: Host-associated > Arthropoda: Insects > Digestive...
GACTGTGCTGCGTCGTTGTGTGTGATCTAGAAACATCAAGAATAGGTCCTCCATATATATATATATATATATATATGACATTAGTAGCCTAAGGGTTAAAGGCCCTTGACGTTACCATCAAATGTTTTCCATCATGCTCACAAGGGGTGTATTGTGTTGTATGATGTATGTCCCTGTGGCGCACAGTGCTGATGACAGTCTGTGCTGCATGCAACTGTAGGTGTTGCACGATCCCCCATACAGCCTCATCTTTGACCATATAACTTTCATGTGTTCAGCCTCCTTAAGAAAGGGTGATGAAGACATGAAGGTCACAGTGCTGCAGGAGGTCTTGCAGCAGGCCAGGAATTTATTTGTTGGTGGACTCTATCAACTGGTGTGTAAATGGGATGCTTGCCTCAGTGACTGTGGGAAATTTTAATGGGTTCTGCTCCTTTGCCCACAAGAATCCCCCAACAGTTTTCATTTGGAAAAGTCCCACATGCTTCGTGCATTAATATAATATAAGCAAATATCAAAATTATGGTATAAGTGACCATGAAGCTAACCTAAGCCTGTCCAATGGTTGCAGGACCTGGAGCCACTGCCAAACTTTTATATACAATGGTGAGAAACAAGGGATTAATATATGATCATGGCCGGTGAATGATGAACTGGAATGGATTTAGAAGAAGTGATCATGGCCTAACTGAAGTACTACCCCTGCATTTGTCTTGATGACTGCGAAATCCATGAAAACCCTCAGTCAAGCCAGTCAGTGTTCCAGCCAAGATCAGAATGAGGCAACTCATGGCTGTAAGTCAGAAGCATTACAGATTCAGTCAGGCTGCTTGGTATTGTGTGTGCGTGTGTACAGGGGAAAATACACAAGTAGTTAAACCAAATAATAAATCATACCATGATTATATATTTTTTGAACAAAGGGATTTAACATTCAGAAAGTTCTGAACTCACTAACTTTATGGGCTTCTTCAATAATTTAATGTATTAAAATTAATTTGGGGGCTTTTTCAGTCATCTAGTGCATTAAATTTAAGTTCTCTTCCCTCTGTAACCCTAAACAGTTCTTTTCTGACACCAGCACAATCATCTAGTGAAAGAAAATATTTATGGTCACCTGTAATGAATATCACATATTAAATGTTTCGTGAGATTTACACTAACACAGGTTTTATACTGTTGTTGGAACATGTTGTGTTCACTGATTTGACTCTAGTTTGTTTTAAAAAAGGTAAATAACTACGTATTAACAACATGTTTTTGAAGCAGGCCTGAAGACAGGGGCCAATCCGGTATCTTGGACGCCTGCTAGAATTTTAAATTCTATGTAGAAAGATTCAGTTTTTCTTATTCTTAATTAAGCACCACACCATAAAATGTATGTGGGGGAGTTGGAAGAGTATAGTTCTGTCACATTAACCTTGGCAGCGTCACATCCCTGATTTTTTGGCACCTGGGGATACAGTCATGGCATCCAGTGCACAGGATGATCGGTATGGCCCACAGCCACCCCAGATGCTGTGGGAGGGGAATCCACCCTGATTCCCCAGTTATCCAGCCCACAGACTAGTCACTGTATGGAGCCATAACAACTCATTCAAACAATACAGTTGTCACTGATGGTCTCAAAGCATTGTGTTAAAGGGCACATAACCCTAATATTTTGTAAGTGACTAACCTACTATTTATTAGGTATTTTTTAGATGGTACATGTCAGAACAATCTTTTACAAAATGTACCACTGTGAGAATAGTAGGTACATAGTTATTCCCAATCTAATTGCTTTAATCTGCCACATTCATGGGTTGCCTCCTATAAACTGTATGTTCTCCTATGCACTGGTAAGCTTGACAGAAATATGTTTACTGTATGTACTGCCTCCTATAATTATTCAAACACCCTGTCTAATGGCTACAGAGTATAATGAGGTTTCTTATGGTTGTCAAGTGAAAAATGCATATTTCCTTAAACAGCATAATTGATTGGTCTTTGTAATAAGAGAGAGTGTTCTCTGTGAGGTAGGAAATTACTTTAAATATTATGTAGACAAACTTTGTGATTCAAAGGGTTAAAAAAATATGCAGACAACACAAACCTTAACATAACCAAACTCTTTCAGAATGTAATTTACGTTGTGCTAAGTACAGATAAATCGAGATAAACTATGTTTAACTTACCCTCCACTTCAGAAGAATAAGGCATTAAATGAAGTCTTCAACCAGTCCATTTGTCACACTGATTTGACACCTTCTAGCACAAGTACCTTATTACTTGCAGTATAATAACTTGAAGGAAGTCAATTTGGAACTCTTAAATGAAATTTTTTCAATATAAATTAACCACAATATATAATAAACGTGAAAAGAAATAACTAGCCTAAATCTGAATGCCAATGAACACAACTCAATGCAATATCTCCTGAAAGTCGTGACAGATTAGTCAATCATGTAAGGGGCATTCTATTAGGTTTCAACAATAAATATTGATGACCTATTTAAAACTTTAATTTACATGTATTCTGATCGCTAATTATTTCTTTAAGTGACAATTTGAAACTCTGGATACAGCACTTTGCGAGGACTCGCTAGTTTAGCCAAGGATGCTTCAAGCACTCTGCAGCTGTTGCACGCCGGTTAGGATCGAAGTCCAGCATTGGAAGCAAGAATGAAGTGAATTCCTGTGCTTCAGTGTCATTCCAGTCATACTTCTCTGTTAAAACTTCAAACAAACCCCAAGGTTTTAGTTCTGTAATATGCCGCAATTCACACTTCTTGTTGAAGAACTGACGAGAATGTTTCCCAGACATTGCTATTCTCCTTGGAATTTCTCCCAGAAGCTCAATAATATGGGCCAAATGATCCTCATCACGTGTATAGTCTTGGCCAGAGTAAGATTCAAACAAATAATCACCGGTTGCAAGTTCAAATGCCATACAGGCTGTGCTCCAGATATCTGCAGATGTTCCATACCCAGCTCCCAACAGGACCTCTAGCGAACGATACTGACGAGTCTGTATGTCTTCTGTGAAATGTCGATTCACCCAACAAGCATTGCCTAGATCAGCTAACTTCACCTCCACATAACACTCTTCTTGTGCAGGATCTGCTTCATGCATTTGGAGTTCTTGGTTGAATGTTGTGAATGCATTTCGAGAGTTAGGGAATACTGGAAACTTCTTACTCTTTTCTTGAGCTTCTTCTATGATCTTCACTTTACCATCTCCAGAATTCGTCTCACTTACACAGTCCCCACAGCGTTTCCTGTCATGTGATTGCTGTGTATTTGTGGTGTCTGTCCCTTCTATTTCACTATTTCCTAAGGATTTGTGGCAGGGTTCTGTCTTATCACAGCCATTTTGGTAAGATGTATTTATGACTTTGGAGTCACCTGAGTTATCATTCTTTACCTTTTCATCATCTTCAAACTCCTCTGGCTGCTTTATGGCCAAGTCACTTTCTGCCATTGGAGTGTGATTAATGCTCTCTGCCAGGCGTTCTCTCTGCTTCTGCTCCTCTATCTCCTCAATTTGTTCCATTTGCTTTTTCAGTAGCTCTGTTTGTCGCTTTGCCTTCTTTTTTAACTTCTTCTTTTTATTTTTTGACATTTTGGCATCCAGAATGGGCTCTTGAAATTCTTCTGGAGCAGTACTAATCAAAGAAACAGGCAACTTTAGACCCATTGTATGAAGCTCAGTAGCTTCTGAAGCTAACCTCCTTACACAGGCCTCATCAACACAAACTAGAACATTTTCTGGTTTGATATCAGTGTGGATTATTTTGCACTTTGTGTGAAGATAATCTAACCCTTCCAAGACTTGCCTAATTATTGATTTCACATTTGCGCGAGGTATTCCACGATAATTGCTTTTGATTATTAACTTCAGGAGATTGTGGCCAAGCACTTCAAACACCATGCACACGTGCGTGCCATTTACACCGCTGAGTTTGAAGTCATTCAGTAATTGCACGGTCTTATTTCTCTTCGGATCGTTGGCATCAGCATCACGAACGGTTTTAAGAAGCTTTATTTCGTCTAGAGCAGTTTCAGTGAAATGCGACGCACTCTTAACCACTTTCAATGCAACAAACTGCTTATCTACAAGATCCCAGCATAACCACACCGTAGAAAAATGACCCCAACCTAACTTTCTGGCAACACGGTATCTACCCAGGAAGCAGTCGCCAATCCTTACTGGATGATAACCACCTTTACAATAATCCAATGGATCTTCTTGCTCTTCCTCGTCCGAACTAAAATACTCATCCTCGTCTTCTTCTATAGTTTCATTAGAGGAAGAATGAGAAGGTTGTACCTTGTTTGGGTACGAGCGAGTATCTCTGTTGCCAGTTGAGCCATGTTCTTCATTTTTTCCTTTCCTCTTACCGGGTTTATGACGCTTCTTTTTGGCTTTTATAGCAAGAACTCGTCTATTTACATCGGGTTTCAAATTCATTTAGTAATTTTTAATGGCACTTAGTCAAAATAAGAACGGTGTAATTTGATTATGGCGGCCGTCTACAACAAAACATCTACTATTCCAGATGGCGCAGCAAACATACAACTACAGCAATTGAAAAACGTACTGCAACGTACAAATATCTGACCTGTTACGACCCATGGATCATTAATTATCATATTAAAACCTCGATAATATTTTTCGATGTGATGTTTAGTGATCGTTATACGGTTTCATACAGTACTTCAAAAACGTCAATTTATACCAATGATAAGCTACTAACCAAACATTTATGTCACAGGGATCAGCTGACTGAGTCTGGTCGTCCTATTTTGTAACGTATATATCGTTAGTTAATAAATAAATCGGAACACATGCGAACATTGACCTTGATTTTCTGTCCAAACTTTTGACGACATGCTACCGAAACAGTACACTACGATCCCCACGTTCTTGTCTGCAACGTAATCACAGATACCATGGATCACACCTTCTGCCACATTCTGTCACGCAGATCATCTTATCTACCATGGATGGCACATTCATACAGAAATCTCACGGGTTAATACAATATTTAACCGTCAGATTGCGCAAATGCATATCCTTGAAAAGAGCGGGAGAAGTTACGTTGAGTGTTTGGTTGTGTTGTGGGTTGTTTGTGTAAGCGGGAGAAATGTCGCAAACGTTAATTACCGGCTATTTTAGTAAACGCAAAAGAACAGGAGACGAGATAAGGAATAAAAAAAAAGTGTTAGTGCTTGATCATCATGATTCTGAATCAGATGTATCCGTAAGTAAGGAGGTCTGCGTTAATCATAAAGTGTCGGGAACAGGTACGTCCGAAGCGTTACATTCTGTTTGCAAAAACAAGATTATAGTTGAGGATGTTTCGAAGGATTTTCCGAATCAATTGATACGTGAATGTACGAACCATGTACAATATAAAACTCAAGGCAAGGCTTTGGGAAAACACTATGCTCAAAAAAGTTCTCATCGGAGGTGCAAGAGGACTGCTGGTATATCTTCCAAGGCTGTAGCCCAAACTACTATTCGTCAGATCCTTTTTAAAACGAATGGGGCCGAAGGACTTGATAAAGTACAGCCTGTGCATGGTGTTTCTCCCACAACAGTGCAAACATCTTCGGAAGATGCAACTTTTGTGGTAAGATTGTGTCCCATGAAAGTGGATGATTTGACTGAGCTACCATACTAACATCGTTCAAGGATGTTGTATCATGTACCTTTGTTATAAAATAGTACGCTTAATGCCTGACTAATGTGAGTGAAGTCATGAGGGGGAAAAATTATAGTTTAGATGGAGGTACTTCTGCCACTGATTGTGGGAAGAACCTGTTTACACTTTTATGAACTCCGTCTGTAGCCAAATAAGTATTTAAGTGAGAGACGGGTAGGTAAGATAGCAAAGAGCACTGCACGGGTTGTGAAAACAATATTGACATGCACTGATGTTACTGGATGCTAGATTTCTGCTTATTAATATACTTCTTACCAGGGAATACACATTCTCATTGCAAGGAAAGATTAAAAAAAAAATTCAGTAATTACTGTACAAATATGAAACAAATATGACTCTTATTTACCAGATGCTAACCTCCTCACTAGGTGTGTAGTATGCAGGAATCTATACTTCCCTGAGAACTATTCACAGCCCACATTGTCCCTTATATCCCTTAAAAAATATGGACTGACCTGTTGTCTGGCATTCTTATTGGACTGCTTGACTCTTGAAGATGAGACTGATAGGCTGTCCTGAAACATCAGTAAATCACTACCAACATAAACTGCATAACATCTCAGATGAGTGAAGGACTCGTGAAGGAAGCAAGTTACATAGTGCTCATCCATTTAATGTTAAAATCTTGAACTACAGAATAAAAGTATTTAAGCTGGCACTGAAAGATCATCTCTTAGCTTACACCTTTTACTGTGTAGAGGAATTGTTTTCAACTGCAGGTGTATAAGTAGTGTGCATATTGTTAAATAATTTTTGACACAAATATCTTGCTTTTTTTTCGATCTGTTTAATGTGATTTCCTTACAAAATGGCTGTGAGCTGTCAAACCAGTTGTATCATATTTGTATTAAATGGGACCTTCATTATTTGATAGTGCATAAATCCAATGTAAGGGCTGAAGGAGTATATGCCTGCTTGCTCCTACAAGTATGTCTGTAGAATCATAATTAAAGAACCTAGTATTATATTTATGCCATGACATGTTATGAACGTTAATAAATAGTATTTTTTTCTATATGGAATTCTGTATTTGAGAGGGTAGTTTACTGTTCACCAGCAGGGAAGAACACAGCCATCATGCTTCCCACATAGTCTCTCTGCACCCTCCATATTTGTAACATGGAGTTGGCAATGCATGGAACAATGCTGTCAGAACAGTGATACCATGTCACCATGCAAGGAAGAGGACCACTGCAAGGCATTTGCAATACACTGTGGTGAAGAGCAGACAGACTATTGGGCAGCTATGATGATGGAAGAGTGGGAGAGATATAGTATGGGCAGTGTTACAGTTTTGTGTTTTGCATTGTGGTGGATTTATTTGATGCAAGTCATACTTGCAACTTTGATCTTCTGTTGATGCTGATGACTGTCATTGCGGTGCAATGTTGTCACCTAAAATACCAGTACATATGATGCAGGCAGTTTAGTGTATCTGTTTATACTGTGTAATACTGACTCTACAGTATTGGTGAGGGGCGAGAGAAGTCTGTAGTTAGCCAAGAACGTGAATGCAGTGCTGTGGTTTGTACTTGGTTTGGTCTGTTTCTGAGGTATGCAGCACATTTCTGTAACATGAATGTCTTACCTGTTACAGTGTAACAGACTAGGGTTTATTTAGATTCTGTAGGTCCTTCATAGGACTAATCCACAAGATGTACAACCTGTCATAACACAACTGTAGAACTTATTTCACATATTAACTCTCTCTCTTATTTGTAATTATGCAGAGAGAGAATAGAATAGAATATGTTATGAGTTCTAGCTCTTAAGGACCTGATGCATGACCTTCTACAAGCAAGCCCACTGTGCCCCCTTATTCTCTGACCTTTCTCTGTACGGCCTTCATCAAGGCCTGGATTGGTCTTGGATAAGGTTTCCTAATAACCTCTAGGTCCAGCTTGCTGGGGCCCAGAGAGAAATATCCCTTAGAATGTTGTAGTCAAAAATAAGCCCACAAACCTCTAAGTTATACATAACAGGAAAATATATCAAGTACAGGTACCGGCCCAAAAACATGTTGGCCGAGCCTTCCCTTGCTAAGTGCCTTATGGACACCTATGAAAAAAGTGCTCTGTTTCTAGAGCCTTCCATTGCAAATCTTTCATAGTCCTCAGTATAGGAGCCCTCCCTCACAGAGCTCCCATAGAGAGAGATGCTGTGTTTACAGAGAGCTCTTTTACTGTCTCTCAAAGTCTGTGGTAAATGACCCCCCCCCCTCCTCCCTCCAGATTCCTCTCACAGAGCTCCCATAGAGAGAGACATTCTGTCTCCAGAGCCCTCCATCTGTCTCTCAAGCTCCCTGGTAAAATGAGCCCCCTTCAGATTTCCCAATGGGCCCCTATGGAGAGAGCTGCCTGTTTCCAGAGCCTTCTTTTGCATATCTCTCAAAGTTCCCAGTAAGCAAGGTCTCCTGGTAAAGCAAAATGTCATCTTCCTCTCAAGTCTCTGGTAAAGCTGCACCCTCTCCATGGCCCCCCAACAGGGCCCCTATGGAGAGAGTTGCCCCATTTCCAGAGCCAGTAGTTTATTTATTCATTCATATCTCTCAGAGTCCCCAGTTAAGGAGCTCTCCCACAAAACAGGAGGAAACATATGGACACCATCCATTGAGCCCCACCCATGCAGGAAAGGCATACATACAATTGAATGTGGCCTGGTTCCCCAAGGTAATTGTTTGCGACACTGCTGTTACTACCCCAGTGCCATGCAGCCTTCAGCATGATACTTTCCACCCTGGCTTGGGTAGACCAAAGCTCCATTAACCAGTATGTGTCATAGTACCCCTCTACAGGGTATCCCTTCCACACATGTTACTGCCTCCAATGTGACCCAGGGTACAGATCTCCACATAACCCTCAGGTACAGACAAGGGGTTGGATTTATGGGAGGGGAGAGAGAAAGTGAGAGTCCTTAGTTTATCTGGTCCAAGTTGTTAGTCTTTTCCTGTGGGTAACCTTGTCACATAGCACTTTGCTGACTCAGCAAGTTGCCTCCCTTCTGTGTTACTGCAGAGACATTATGTCTGTACATTTATCAACGGTTAAAGACCATAAATTCACACCGACATGTTACTTACATTACACTCTTTTTGAACACCAAAAATACTGGTGTGTATGTGTGTTGTTGAGAGTAGGGATGCACAAATTCTGGGTGCCAGGTCACCCAGGCAACCACATTTTGTGTGGTGGCACCTAATATTTGTGGGTTCTCAGAAAGGAACTTGCTTCATGTCACCCTTCTGGCAACTAGAATTTTGTAATGGCTCCTAGATTTCTGAAAATGTATGGATTTATAGTTTAGGGAATGTTTTTTGGTGACACAATAACAAGCAGGGAATTGTCTGTGTGTTCGTGAGGTCTGAACCCATGTGATTTTTTTTTACTTGTGGGTCTAATAATGATCTTTGCACTGAAGACAATCAGAAAATGGTACTCAGGATGTCGTGTGTTTAGTTTAACCAGCAGAAAGTTGATATGCGATGAACATTGTGTTTGTAAGATATGATGTTTGTCTCTGAGCCAAAAGAAACCATTTCCAGCACCTTGTTTAACCCATTGGCACACACAGCCGCCTGTGAGGCGGCCGGGCTCGCTAGGTCCATTAATACACAGCCGGCTGTGAGACGGAATTCAGAGACCAACCCAACATGACAGCACAACAGGGGTATGTATTGAAGTCAATAAAAATTAATTTTGCATGAATAAAATATAAATGTACAAAATTGCCATTTTCGCCTAAAAATTAGTATTTATAGGTGCGCCATGTGTTATAAAAAGTGGTATGCCAATGGGTTAAACATGGTAGGTGAAAACCTGATCTTAACTGTAAAATGTTGAACTAAAATTTACCATTGCCTCTTTTATATATATATATATATAAAGTATGCTGAGTAAAAGCATCATTGAAATAAACTGTGTGGAGCCTGACTCACAGCATCTTGTAACAGCAGTAATCAAGGTGCTGCCTGCTGGAATGCAGAATGTCCTTGAAGTGCCCACTGATATAGGCCAAATAAATTGAGGAACTTTCAGTTGTATAGTCTATTTACAGACACTAACATGACGCAGTGTGACCATAGAAGCTTCTTCATTTGTATAAGGTTGTTACTGTTGCTGAATGTGCATACAAGTATATAATTCTAAAAATGATTGCCAACACCCCTAAGAGCACACATGTGTATGGTATTATGTATGCCAACATATCTGCTATTTGAAGATATATTGTATGTTTATCCTTATAAAGCTTAAGAATTGTAAATTCAGGTAAATTTATCAGCTGAGAGAAGAAGTGAGATCAGAGGTAGTTTTTCAGTGCTGGATTGAAGACTTTTATGTCATGATTTAAACTAGTTGTAGATCATACCTGTATAATATACTGTTAGTGATATGTATTGAGGTTGGAATTTGGCATGTGGATGGCATATTATATCTTGTGTTTAAATTGTGTACAGTTGAATTTCTTTGAAGTTTGTCTGCATTTCCCAAAAGTGACAGCAACAAGAGTACAAATTCATTTGCATGCGGAAGTATTTTAAACTGCCTAAATCAATTAATGTTAAATTAACCCTTAGGCGACTAATGTCGTATATATATGGAGCACCCATTCTTGATGTTTCTAGATCACACACAACGACGCAGCACAGCCGGTAGGACTCCTCTGGACGAGTGATCAGCTCGTCGCAGAGACCTCTACCTGACAACACACGACACTCACAACAGACAAATATCCATGCCCCCGGTGGGATTCG
>Ga0268261_10004494_pt1 | contig 10461 bp, 5 predicted proteins | sample TergutNc150P1_FD_190353 | JGI IMG/M metagenome (GOLD analysis project Ga0268261, IMG submission 190353) | Nasutitermes corniger P1 segment gut microbial community from laboratory colony in Florida, USA - Nc150 P1 (SPAdes) (version 2) | ecosystem: Host-associated > Arthropoda: Insects > Digestive...
TTATGAAATAAATGGCATTTTGAAGAGAAAAACGGAGAGTGTGCAGCATGTTTAAAATACTCAGTACTTATATTTGTTGAAAAAAATATATATAAAATGCAACATCTGGAGGGTAGTGGTACGCTCGTCCTATATATAGGACGCACGGTTCTTAAAGATTAATAAAGGACTAGGAGAAACTTTATTGGGAACTTCTAAACATACAGCAAAATACTTTCTCAGTTTTAACACGGTGTTGTAGCTAACCGATCAGACCCACCTCACCCCACCCCACCCCCCTCCCCCACCCACAACTCAATAATCTGGGCTGCCCCATATAATAGTTAAGTTATCCCCAGATCTCATAACAGAAATCCAGAATATTGCATTGTGTCAGAAGAACAGAATCCATTCCAAAACAATCCACAAGTTTTAGCATTCTGTATGTGCTCACCCTGACCCATGGGGGCAGTTCATGCTATGGGGTCTGCAGGGGCCTTATCTACGTTACTCTGTTGACATATTTGTCAATGGGTTTATGGATAATTAAGTAATATTTCAGGAACAGACAAAATATGAATGGCTATATACAATCATATGTGTTCTAACTAAAAGTGACATCTCATTGACAACTACCTCCAAAATTCAAAAATTTTTAAATTTTGCAACAGATGTATGATGCATATTGCCCTCATTTTTCTGAAAAAATGACTGTATTCTGAAGATTTTGTTATGGCTTTTCCTATTTAGAACTGAAATTGCTGTAAAGGAAACGTTTTCAGAGGCTGGAAAACAAAATTCTGGTAAATTATTTTAACCAAATTCTTTATAATCATGAAATTAAATGATTAATATGCACAAGTTGTAGTGGCTGTGTGCATGGTAAAGAGAAAGGTTTTATTATTGATATCAGTTAAGGAAAACTTTATATCATGTAGTCATGTTAAGCGATGCTGCATATGGTTGGCAGTTAAACATCGTAGAGCACCTTCTCAAGGAAGTGGAATGATTGTATCAGTGGAAGAAGGCAAGACATATAAAGTACAGTTCAAGATGGTTATTCATTGACTGCCAAATATTAATCATTTGTAATAGTAATATTTAAAAAATATGCAGTGTAAAGACTATGAAGAAATGTCATAAAGAATGGTAAAGTTAATAATATTCTTGTGTTTACTCCTCTGAGCAGATGTTAAATTACATGTTCTTGCTCTGTCTTCAGTACTGTGTAGAAGAAGATGTACTAGTTGCTTTTGTTCTGGAAATTTATTGTCATTTAGCATTGTGATGTTTATTATACCTTCCTGTCACCAGCAGTTTGACTTTGTAGCCCTAAAACTTTGCTAAGTTTCAACACTCATTTCAGCTGGAGTAAACTTAATGTTTTACTTAGTCTAAGTTGAGGATATGCATATGAAAGTATGCATATACTTTAAATGTGTCATGCTTTTGTAGAAACACTTGTGTATAATACCTGATGCAGCAATCTATATCACAGACAATGTTATTTGGAGGAATAAAACTTTGTAAATAAAGAATTGTTGTGCTTTTTATATGAAAAATTGATGAAGAATGAAGATCTGTTGGAGTGGTTGTTTCAATTTATATAGGAAGTATAATTATCACATTGTACAGTATGCAGTAAAGGTTGTAATATCATGCACCTCCAGGGCCAGAAGGTGGCCAAATTTTGTAATTTTTCCCATATTAGATTGTTATACTGAATGTGCATCTTATTGTAGCTTGCAGCCTCATTGACACACCTAACCATTTAATTTGTAATTTGATATTCTATCCTGTTTTCGTTGCTGCACCTTCTCATTAAATTTCAGCACTATTAATGTAATGCTGTTTTGGTGTAATCCAAAGAAATGAACAAGACACCATTAATTACTAACCAAACTCTTAAAATCAGTGCTTGGTGTTACTAGTAAATGGCATAGTGGAACGTAATGGGCCTCTTAGTCAATTTCCAGTTACTAGAGCTTTTTGGATCATCCATTGCCAGATATCGTAGCTTTTAATGCATCTGCCATGGAATGTAGTTCTGTCAGCACACTGTATTCGCCCCTGTATATTGGTCATATTCTGTGGTGTCTAATGAGATCAATTTGAAATTCATCCCATTTTCCCAAAACATCTGAAACAACACTAAACTTATGAGAATTTTACTTTCTCCCATTCAGTGTAAATATACCAGGTGTACACAAATTTTCCAAAAATCTAGAAGCCATCACAAAATTTTAAGTGCCAAAAGGGTAACATGCAGCAGGTTTTGTACTGAGGACCAACAAATATTAGGCACCACCATACAAAAAGTCATCTGGCTCTCCTGGCACGCTGGAGCGGTACACCAAAGTATGCAGCCAATGATGGCACAGCTGTCACAGTTAAATAATTTATTCCATGGACGCACCACATCAGTTTTACTTCGTATTGTTAAAGAATTTATAATTTTTTACCTTAGTGTACAAATTTCAGAGAAGTTCATAAAACAATTATATAAACCATACTGTAAGTTAATATTATGCACATTAACATGTTGTAATGTTTTTCTTCTCCCTTTATTTCATGCTTTTTAACTTTATGATGCAGTAATCACTAATGTATTAACTGAAGGGTTTTACAAATATTCCAAAAAATGTGGGAGCCACCTCAAAATTCTAGGTGCCACAAATATTAGACACCAGCATAAAAAATTTACATAGTTTTCATGTCAACCCAATGCCTGTGGTTTCTGCAAAAAATTAAATGCATGCACACATTCACACACACAGTAATATGAACTGAGCACTGAATAGTGTGGTTAGGTGTGTAGCACTCCTGCTTCATATTCTGAAGGTCATGGTTTTGAATGTTGGTACAGAGATTAGCTATTCTGACAGACTTTACTTTTTGTACCTCTTAGTCCCTCCTGGCAAATGCAGGGATTTTACCACAAAGTAGACTGCATCCACTTCATTCCACGTCCTTTTGAACTCTGTCATTGGACTTTCTATCATCAAATGCCATAGAATCTGAGTTTTTGACAGTATCATTAAGTAAAGGCAAGTCATTCAACTGAGAGGAACAAACATAATTTTTGTTGAAAGGGGCTTTCCATGTAGACATCAGAAGTAAATATTTGATTGGCAGACTACACCATTAACAGTATAATTTTTTTGTTTGTGCAGATTTCTGTATTCTCTGAGTTTTGTAGGAACCAAAATTGTTGTTGAACAAATGCTGTAAAATGCCACCACATGATGAAAGCTTTTACCATTTCACTCAATTTTTCAGTAATGGCTTCATTGGGCATCGAATATAAGTATTAATAAAATATACCTATGTAAAACTGTATTCCCAAAAAACAAAAACACGTGGATATCATCTTCTGCTTTTCAGATATGTTACATGAAAATGACATTGTCATTGTTACCATAATTATCACCATTGTTATCATCAGTGGTGGCTGTTTCAACAAGTATGGCTGTCAGAGATATTTCTCCTATTTTTTACGTGTCCGTAGTCTTTTCTCTTAATCATGCTCCCTCCCCTTTGGCTGTACATTATAGTTGTCCATCATGTTTCATGTCTATAATACAACCAGATTACTTCAGTTATGAGTTCTTGGTTTGTTAATCCAGTCATTCTTCTTGGGAACCTTTACCCTGCAGTCCACATTTTGTTTCAGTTCTCGTGAGTTATATCAGCTAATCTATAAGGGAGATATTGCATCTGTAAAAATTAAATCCAGTACTAACACTTGTGTGTGGCCTGTATTTATTCTCTAATTTGTGATTGACATCCAGTGCCATGTTTCTAATTTCAAAATATGAAGTTAATTAGACACTGTAAATCTATATGTTTCTCCATAAATATATACAAAGTTAAGAGTGGTTGGGATCTGTAGTCCTGTACCATACAGTAGACTGTACTGTGTGTTTGTATTTTATACAGGGGAGTTGACTGTGACAACCGCAAACTCCCCACCAACTTCCAGCACGCCACCCATGGCAGGAGGGGAAGGATCTCCGAGAGATAGTCGGGGCCCGAGTAATGCCTTGAGTCCGTCACCACCTGTGGCAGTAGCCAGCTCTGCCACATCGTCCTCAGTAGATATCATCCCCACTAGTCGCACAGTTGTGACCAGTCCTTTCTCTGTCACTCGCGAGTATGCATTCACTCACATCCACACTCAGCAAGGTCCAGTAAGTACACTTTTTGTGCCTCCTATGTCCTGTAGAAAAGATTAATTTTAAATTTTAATATTCATCGTCTCTTCATACTTTATATCAAGCCATTATCACGATGTCTCTCTTGTAAGATGAAAATCTGCAAAAATGGCCTTTAATGTGAGAGATGACACTGTGGAAAGATTACTGATTTCAGTTCCCTCAGGTCATACGTTCCTTCATCCGTTCTGTTAGTGTAACTACATGTACATAATGACACTGCAATTAACATAGGGAAATGTATTTAACCTTCTAAACATTAATTATCATTACTTTACAAGTCAATACCATAACATGTTGTTGCCAAGTATGTCTTTCATTTACAAATAACAGGGGTGGATAACGTATACTTAGAGCACCCATTCATCACTCTGTGTGAATAAATAAATTTCTGTGATGTTTCTCAGGTGCAGTTAATTGTACAAAATGTACCCCTGTATCATAGGATGTTTATCCCTTACAGATTTATGAATATGGCTGTAACAATCTGTCATGTCACATGCTGTAATCTTGCTTCAGACACTGAACTTAAAAAATAGTATAAACTGACCTCTTGGTATATGTGCTGCACATAAGCATAAAAACATTTAAAGTGGCAGTGATTGCAAGAAATTTATGATAAGTTCAAGAGTTATTTTTGATGATGTATGCATATTGCTCTGTTTACTGCTCAAGATTTTATGGAGGTTGTTTCTGACTCATACTTTGCAACTCATTGACTAGTGACACTGTACACAAATTTCCTTTGCAGTTGTTCAGCTACCCAAGCATCAGCCCTGTCAGTGCCATGTCTGTGTCAGGTGTGATCAGTCCAACCAACTTGAGCCTCTTCACCTCTCCGGTGACAACCCCTCGTACCACTCCTCGCTCCACACCCATTCCTCGGTGGAATGCTCCATTTATCAGCTTGGACGAAGACTATAATATGATCACACCTCTGATGTCTGGGAATGGTAACAACACAGAAACCAATGCTGGTGCTCTTATAGATGATGGTATGTCTGCAGCATGTTCTCATGCATTCAGTACAAACTAATACTAATTATTATTATTATTATTATTATTATTATTATTATTATTATTATTATTATTATTATTATTATTATTATTATTATTATTATTATTATTATTATTATTATTATTTGATGTTGTTTTGAAATTTTTAAAATATGAGAGTAAAAGGAGCTCTGAAGTTAAGTTGCTGATACTTGTGCTCTGCTGTATTATAACATCAAACGTTTGATTACTGACAGAACGGTACTTCAGTACAGTTGTTCACACCAGTGAGGGTATGGACGCAAGTCAAACTATAGGATCTGGAGGCTCAGGCTCCAATGGAAGTCATGGGTCAAGTGGCGGTACCCAGACACCTCCATCACGGACACCCAACCCTGGAGGCTCAACTGCAGCTGGGGCTCCACCTACATCGTCTGCCAAGTCACAGTCATCATAAATCAAAGTCAGACTAGCAGCATTCTTTAGGTTTTGCTCAATTTATATATGTTCAGCTGGTAGGGGCAGGAAGATGGTGTGGGCCTGACAGCAGCAGGACGGAGAAGCAGTATAGGCAGCTCTCTCACTTGCCATGACTGACACAGCACTCGTCATTCCAGCCAAGTCTCCAGCATTGTCAGGGATGTCAAGATGCTACTGTTCAGTCAAGTTAATGCAATTATGCCCTGTGTTGTATATAATAATACTGACTGTGGACTGGAGTCATCACAGTTTTACATAGGAAAATCGAGTGTGTTTATTGTTACCAAAGACTTTTAGCCTGTTGTAGAATTTGCAGTGGTGGCTTACACATGTGAATAAGCAACGTAAAAGAGGACTGATTGTGATCAAAGGTGAATATGATTTCCCTTACGCAGTAAATTCAAACATGAGATATAGCTGTTAACATTTTGTTGCAATTTGTTTGCTGTTTGTCATAGGATTTATCGAATCGCATCAATGTCAGAATGAAGTATCTTCAAAATTGAATTCTTGAGTTTTGTTCTCAGCCTCTGATATAGGTCTGTATTATGCTGATACTGCCATTTCCTTGACAAGGAAAAAATGCAGTCTACTGGAAATGTTTTACAGTGCAAAGCAGGGCCTACTGTACATATTTATTAATTTGTTTTGTCTATGTTCATTTTGTATGTATGTGCATTTCACATTAATTTAATAGGGCAACTAAATAGGGTACTTCAATATTAATATCTATATAACTTTAGTTGGATTAATTAATTTATGCAATCTAATACGAAAATTATTAAGTTTTGGTGTTTATTTTGTTTGTTTATTTTATTTTGTTCTTTTAACATGATTGTGTATTATAATATGCTGCTTCTTTAAGTTTTGAGATAGATCTTTGACTTGTTATTTTTATATATAAACATTATATGTTTTGAAAGGAAGTTAAGTCATTGTAAAATAAGGTATTTGTCACACAGCTAATTTTTTAAAAATTCTATGAAGAAAAATTCAAACCAGACGTATAGTAAGTGACTTCATTGCAGAGTGCTAGTCAGTGGACAAGAATACTTGCGATGGAAATTGGTACAGTCTGTGATATGACTACATCTGCTCATACTAGAGCTCCCTCCGTTTCCTTCTGCTTGTGCAACTTTTTTTTTACCTCTTACTTTGCAATATTTTATTCCTACATGCCTGTGTCTTTGGTATGCAGGATTGAAGAATTGTGGCTGCTTTCTATGATCTATCATTCTTCTTCATCATTCCTTTCTTTAAGATCACTTTCTTCTGTGCATTTTTCCTTTCATATCATTTTCCCCCTGACATACAGTCTTCATAATTTGTAGGTGTTGGTTTCAGCAGTTGTTATGATGTTGGCTTGTTGGATGAAAAAGAGAGCAAGATTGCCTTATATAACGTACTCAGTTAGATAGCTTGATTTGCTGGGTTGCACATGTGTGGAGCTGAACACTGAATAATATCTAATGCATTTGAAGAAATAAGACAGTACTAGCATATTGTTGGGTTTGGCCTTAGGAGGGAGAAGACAAATGAGCAGCATTTTAAAGATTTTAAGTCGTAATGAATGTGCCATCTCTTGAATACTGCACAGGTCTGATTCATGTCATGTTGTGAAAATGAGGTAGAATTAGTTGAAATTTTGTGCCATCTTAAAACTTTAAGGAAACACATATTTGTTTCTTATTGTGATGTAGACTGATAGTGACAAAATAATGCAAGCAGGCAGCAAAGGAAACCAATCATTTACATGTCATCTATACAGAATTATTCATGGTGAGAGCCATGAAAGTGATGGCTCTATAAATGGTGCATAAGGCAGCTATGCTGCAGTGCAGCAAACCAGTTGTCGTACATAGCATTTGACTAATCGCATATTCTTATTTTGGGCCACACATGTTAACAGCCTGGATGCAGAATCTCAACTGATCATTTCTTTTATTACCAAAGAGAAATCAGCTGTGTAACTAATGTTAGCAGGTTGATTTGTAGAGCTTCTTGCAGAGGTACAAAACTTGACTAGCCAGCCAAATCAAAAATGTAGTGGGGCCTGCTTCCCATGAGGCCTCTGTCAGTAGTATAGGCATTCTATTGGGAAAGACTTTTGATAAATAGCATCTTGTTATATATTGTTACATATACCCACTGTTAATAATATTGCAGATTTAGTCAGTTGGTTCTTTATTGATCACTTGGATGAAAGGCTCAATATATTAACTGTATATAGACGTTTTCCTTGGGGAAATGAAAGCTAGCATACGGTGGATAGCATCGCGTTTTTATAGAACCTTTTTAGTGTTTGTTTCTTTTGTATGGAAACCATAAATAACATTTGTGCAGTGAGTGTTGTAGGTAATAACTTAGAAACAGACATCAACATCAGGATATGCTGCTTATTTTTATAGAATATCATTTTGCCACATTTTTGGCTGTGTTTGGGCTAAGGTTAATACGGACTGTGACACTCTAAATAGACTATTATCCAATGGCCCAAAGGTTACAAGGATTTAGAGATATTTCTGATTAGTAGCAATGACATATAGTCTTCCTCTAAGCCAGCATGCCAATAGTAACTATTAGCAGAAAAGTGCCAAGCACATGAAACAAGACAGTATGGAGATATGTAGCCAGGTTTTGTATGCTGTCAGATTAAAATATGTTTAAGTTATTTGAACATGTTAAAATAACTACAGAACATGTATGCAGAGTAGTAAAAATGGAAGTAAGTACTGTGTTAACCTTGGAAATGTGTAGTGAAAATCATGTGACATAAAATGATTTACCAATGTAATGTAAATTTTAAAAGTTGAGGTCATTAAATTGCCAGTCATGAGCCTGTTGGTTCTTGTGGTTGATAATGTATTGCTGACAACTTGTATGTCTTGTAGAATGTTTTTGATCTGAAGGGGAAAAATTTGAAAGGCAAGGAAAGACAAATGTTGCCTTAAGTCAAAATTAATTGTTTATAGAGTAGTTAGAGCCTTCTGAATAATGTCATAAAATAAAATGAAGTTTGCTGTTTCACTATAGAGATCCCAAAGATGCCTCAGCATATCCGAGGAATAAAAATGTTTGTACCACAGCAATAAGATGAACAAACTTACCTGTAGTGCCTGAGATGGTTATGTGATCCCAAGTCCACGAGAAACAATAGGCAGTGCTGCCTGCCCTCCTTTTTGGAGACATTTTGGTAGCTGCTTAATATTTGTTTCATTTTGTAACTGAATACATATGGTAATGTAGGCATTGGTAATTATGCAGCAAATTATGAACATCTGTACAGCACTGCAAAAATATGTATGCAACCTTTTGAATACAAATGTGTAGTTATGATACAAGAGATACGTAAAGGGCATTGGTTACTAATAACTATTTGTAAATGGTTGAAAATATTGTGCTTTCATAGGAAATCATAAGGTATTAATAACGCTACTCAGGCAACATTTTGTATTAGCTGTGCATTGAATCGCATGTAACTAGCCTCAGTATCTCTCAAATCAGGTTGAATCCATTTCCTCTGCAGTACGTAACTGAAGCATGGATATGAAACTCTTCTAATACTGCTATTACTTGTGTCTTCTGTAGTTTGTCTTATTGGAAGCTTTAATACACTGATAAAAAGAAATGTGGAATAAGCTATGATGTCTGATCCAATGTACTGAACCAATACAGGATGCCTCCTGGGTGTCCAGTGTGCTGTAACATATATATATATATATATATATATATATATATATATATATATATATATATATATATATACACACACACACACACACACAATTAGCACAGGCTATTTATAGTAACAGTAAATGTCAGGGTTGAATATGTGCATTTTGTCTTCAATTCTGGATACTTTTACTTGTATTTAATTTACAGTTGATATGTGCCTCATATTCACAAGGGAATGTTGACTTGTGCTTCAAGGCAGTTTCCCTGCAAATTTGTTTGAATCGATTTTTAAAATTACTAAAACCAAAAAAGAAGAAAAACTGGGTTTGATGTGTTGGGTATTATAACAGAAATGTTTTATTTGTATGGAGGCAGTGTTTAGTGCTGGATTGTATTAATAAATCCACACTTGAATTTGTTGTTTAAATTAGATTAGTATTATTGGAATTCTAGGCCTGCAAGGGATCCACTACTGTTGCAAGGGTTTTATAATAGGCTGTAATGTTATGGGAGCGTGGGGTCTTACTGATTTGCCAAATCAAACGACGTTTTGACGGTACAAATTGTCATTGTGATACTACATTGTTTTGTATTAATCTCTCTATATTGTATTGTTTTGCCTGGGAAGGTAGTCAGAGACAAATATGTGACTTTACTGCTTCTTGCTTCATGTTGATGAGTTCCATTACAGATATAACAGATATAACAGCACACAAACATAAATCTGAGATGCCTTTTTTTTGTTAGTCATTCCAAATATGGATTTTCCAGTCAGTGGAAACAAACTATGCTAACAGAGTCCAAATTACAAAACCTGCTGTGGAAGGTTCAAGGCTAGCTGCTTCTAGATGTATCTTCCAGCAGTTTGGACATGTGACAATGTGTGCACTCTTGAAGTTCCGTTCATCATTACATGTAACAGGCATATGTAAAAATGTAAAACATTTAACCCTTAAAAGCCTGAATTAAATCCCATCTGCTATTTGCTGGCATTATTAGGAGCTCACAATTTTCTCCACATTAGCAGGATAAGGGTTAAATTATTAACCTTTAGGTGACTAATGTCATATATATATGGAGCACCCATTCTTGATGTTTCTAGATCACACACAACGAC
>Ga0268261_10004495_pt1 | contig 10460 bp, 3 predicted proteins | sample TergutNc150P1_FD_190353 | JGI IMG/M metagenome (GOLD analysis project Ga0268261, IMG submission 190353) | Nasutitermes corniger P1 segment gut microbial community from laboratory colony in Florida, USA - Nc150 P1 (SPAdes) (version 2) | ecosystem: Host-associated > Arthropoda: Insects > Digestive...
GAGACTCCAGAGGATGAGCAGCATCAGCTAGAAAATTATGAAAAGGAAAATGCAATGCTCCAAGGGGAGACTCCAGAGGATGAGCAGCATCAGCTAGAAAATTATGAAAAGGAAAATGCAATACTAATTGCAAAAACATCAATATCACTAGAAAATCAGAAACAAATACCCCAAAATGATAGGTCTAAATATAATGAATCACCAAAGAGCAAACAATGCATACCTGACACCAATCTGACAACAAACCTTTCAAATGAATGTACAAATGGAACAAGAGGATCACCAGTTGCATCATCAGCACGTCCAGTCTTACTTGAACACGGATGGGTATGTCAGCGTTACAGACTCAGAACAATCTGACAGCCAGAAACAACAGGATATGTTGCTTTTTCTAGCTGACAAAACATCACATTCAAGTGATACTAACGAAGTGACAAACTTTTAGATTACGAGACCACCAGCACCGACCTCCAGGTATAAACAAACTTCTACATTATGAGAAATATGACCAACAGGTGCATATAAAATTGTGCAAATTTATTTTATTATAAAGAGTGTAGCTTCCTACATGTTTCGGCCACCTACTGTGGCCATCTTCAGGGAGGTGTTCTTTGAAATATATATTACATATGTTGTCACCACATACACAGCATACAAACACGGAACTCAGCACAAATGGTTTTACCATATTTTATACTTTAACACAGAATTTAGATTTTTATTTAAAACTTAAGATTTTGTATTTGTAAAATACATTATTTTGACGTCCTATGTAATATATCCTTCAAACACCACCTCCCTAAAAACGCCCACAATAGGTGGCCAAAACATTTACTAGGCTTTGCTGCTTATAATACAACACATTTACAAAACTGTATATGCACTTGTTGGTCATATTTCTCATGATGAATAATCAATGCATTGTCATGAATCATTTAAAACATCTTTATGTTGAACAGACTTATAGTTTTATTGCAAACTATATAAAGTCTTTCTCATAATTAGAAGAAATTGATGTCAATGAAACAAAATAACAGGTAAACATCCCTCCCAAGTGAGAAATAATGTTACATAAAGTATTCACAATCAAAGACAAAATGATTAGAATGATGGCAGTAGTCAGGAAGCCCCTTTTTCAACAAATTCCCACTACAAGTACTCTCACGCATTGCCAAAAGCATGGAGAAATGTTAAAAATAAAATAAACTTGGAAACACATTGCATAAATACAAAACATGAACTATATATTCAAGTTCCCAACACTAACCTAAGCATTTACCACATACATGTATATTAAGCAGAAACCATTCTACACAATGCTCTTACGTCTAACACTGGAAGTTTAAATCATGACATAAACACATCTAGCCACCAGTGAAAGATCAACTCTTAGCTAAACCCTACCTGTGGAATAATCCTCTTCATAACTGGTATGCAGATTCTATGCATCTTTTAACACAAATATTTTACTGTTTTCCAACATCACTTTGTATCTGCATAAAGAAAGCAAGCTTATGCCAATAAATAGTTGCACCAGCCACATACTTACGTTGGAATTACCATACTTACTGGCATATAAGAGGAGAAACTTCTACTAAATTAATCTTCTAGGGGGGCATCACCTTATAAATGAACAGAAATATTCCACATATTCTCTATAGATATTTTCCTAAATACAGAAATTTCTCTGTTAATTAACATAACCACTAGTGAAGTTTTTCAGTTCCCCTAGATGCATGCAAAACATACACCCCTGGCACCACCTACAAAGCTGAGGATTCTACTGATCAGGAAGAGAACCAGGGAACAACAACAGTAAGATCAGTGAAAGAAGGAAATAACATCTTGCATGGTCTGCTTAAGTAATATCTAAATAACTACACATTGTTTTATTATGTACAAAATATACTACACATATATATGTTGTACACAACTTAATTGACAGTCTCCTGAGTAATTACACAACACAGAACCATTAAGCTTTCCTCGACTTCCCAAGGATCATGCTGCCATCTTCAGGATGACTGAATTATGATCATGTGTATACCTAACTCACACTGGCCACAACCCTTGTAACATTCTGATATACCTGACTCATTTCATTCCTCCTAATCATTTCAGCATTCACCCACACTTAATTCAGTGACCATGAAGATGAAAGGAGCACATTTCTCAGAAATGTCAGAACAAACTCGCGCTCCTATAAGACTAACATTTCAGCAATACCTGCCATGATAACCTGAAAGTTATACACTCATATAAAACGTCCTTACAATGTGACCAGCTAAATGCGAAGTCTCAGACTCTACACCACATAATAACCTACTGAATATTCATACACTATTCTAATACAGAAGTCCCAACAAGATGCACATGTTACAGAGTTTATTTTATCTGACGATTGCTCTACATGTTTCGGGTATCATTATCACCCATCTTCAGGAGCACAAAACAACTCTAACTACAGCATCTGGTAACCGTTACACTGTAATAGATAGAGTTAAATTTTTACTGTTAAAGAGTACCTATAGATTAGATTAAAATTACAATTGTTGTTGATAATGTATATTCTGCGGAAAATGCAACATGTTCTATAGAATAATGAATGATGCACATACCCGTATTTTTGTCTGTTGCTATCATGGAAGAGTTGGAACTGATTTGAGTGTGTGGGTGGCATGTTGATCTGTTTTTGTTTTCATGTGGTTGCTGATGTAAGCATGGTGTCTATGGCCAACTGAAATAATGAGTTTTGTTCACCTGTGCCTTGTTCCGTGATCAGATTTCCATTGTGATGAAATGTTTGAATAAACAGTTGTTCATAGGAGATTAACACTGACTTATGTATGGGTTTGAGTAGGGACATAGTGTCTGTAATAGATACATATTCGTGTAAATTTTGTAGTATATGCTGTGCGTAGGCAGACTGGGGGTCATTGTTCCTGATGTAAGGTATATGTTCCCGGTATCGCTGATTTATATTTCTGCTAGTTTGTCCTATGTATGACATTTTACATGTATTACAAGTGAGTTTGTAAATTCATACACTAATTTTATGCTTTTGTGATTACTCATAGTTAAAGATGACATGATTGGGGGTTTTTTGCACTGTGTGACGATGGTCAGTTTTGGGGGAGTTTGCTGTCTCCATATTCAGGGTCAAAGTTAGTATTGCCCTCATATTAGCCCCTTCTGCCCATCACATAGATACAAAGGTCTGCTTGCCTATGTAAACTGAGTAGTCTCTCCCTACTCATTAAGGACAGAGGCAGCAAGTACCTCTGAAAGATTCACAATACAGCTCACTGCCTCATAACTGCAAACAATCCAAAGCAGGATCCACATTCAAATATATTTGGTTTGAGACAGCCAATTTTGTATGTACTATAAGAATTGAATAAAAGAGTGCATCAGTCTAACACAATTCCTCCTATTTATGTAAGTAGGGAATAATCTGGCTACCCATTTTGCCTTAAAACAGAAGCTATCAATCTGGCCAATGTTATAAGTTATATATAAAGGAGTGAGAACAGCACATCACACCAAGAAGTATTCTGTAGTACAATGCACTATTCTCTCTGTATTTATTTAAAATTGGCCAGATGATGGCTTCTATTTTTCTAATTTACACCAAAACATACATCCAAGTTACTCTCCATCCTAAATCAATAAAAGTAGTTGTATTAGACTGACAGGCTATTTTATTGATCTTTTAATCTATTCCCTTCCATAACTACCAAGTAAATTACCATAACATGACCACACATGAAGAGGAAATGACATGAACCAAAATGAAAGTGACTACAGGACACACAATCTACTGTAAGATGCCATAAATGATATGATACCTGCATGTATGTAATATAGACTAAGTGGCTATTTAAGGTACAAAACTTTACTCTATATATATTTTCAGTACTTATAATTGCAAGTTTATAATGTAGATGCAATATGTTGTATTTTTTCTGCTAATGGCATTATGATGTTGAAATATATATTCTCAATATAGTACAAATTTAGGGGGTTTTTTTTTTTAGATGTTAGAAAATTTAGTGCTGTTAATATTGTTGAAGGCAGTACTACATTCTGTACATGAAGAACATTTAATGTTTAATGTACGTCTGTGCTACACACCAGCAACAGTGAACCAGAAAATGATTACACAATGTACAAAAGAGCGAGATGATTGAATTCTCTTGTCAAAAAAATTAGGTTATCAAAGCCAATTGTTATTCACACACACAAATTATATATTACAGTGGGGTATGCTACAATGAACGAACACTACAAGGAACAGTTTTATCAATAAAATCAGGATTCTACAACAAACAGAAATTTTACAACGAACGTGGACGTATACTTTCGGCCTACGTAGCACGTGCATGCGCATGACGTGTCAGGCCTTCCCACTTTGATTAGAGCATCAGTCATCATCTTTGTTATCGTTTGTAAGGTTCAGTTATAAGTTTAGTTCATTTATCTGCTTATTTGTGTCTTTCAGAGTGAATTATTTTTTTATTCTCCTATATAATTATAGCCATGGCCGGCAAAATAGAGTGAGAAAGCTAATTAACTTAGACATTAAGAAAGAAATAATTTCCAAGCGAGAAAGTGGAAAAAGTGTAGGAGATCTAAGTTATGTTCATATTTTTCAATAAGGAAAGATTATTTATGCTTTCCAAATTTACATGTACAGTGTATAAAAGTTAAATTAATTAATTTTGTATTATTTTTACACTTATATTTTTTTATTTTCTATTAGATTTTTCCTGTTTAAATGGTTCTGTTGTATGGTAAGTTCGTTCTAAGCTGTGGGCCTGGATAGATTGCCCCTAAATACATATACTTCAATGCATACTAGAACAAACAGATGCTATAACGAACAAGGTTCTAGAACCAATTACATTCATTCTAGCATACCCCACTGTACTTTGGAGTCGCGACAGCATAGTCAGTAAAGTGACTATGCTAAAGGCTGGATGATCCAGGATTCGAATCCGGGATGGGGCAAGACACTTTTCTCTTCTCCGAAATGTCCACATTGCCTCCGGCGTCCACCCAGCCTCACAATCAATGGGTAACGGGAGCTCTTTCCCCTGGCATAAAACAGCGAAGACTTGAGGTATTTTTCTTAAGGTTAAGAATGAAAGCAGCTATAGGTCTGTTCTACCTGTATGCCTGCATAGTGAGTGCAAAACACCTTAGTTCTTCTTTACCTGAATGTACATAAAGCAAAAAGATAAAGTTCACCCTAGAACAGGCCATTAAGGCCGAGAGGAGGAGCAGAGGTACAGCTCTACTCTTTCATTAACCTTGAGGCTAGATGGAGGTGGCTGGTCAATGCCACGCCAAGGCCTGGCCAATATACTGCCAGGAAAGAGACCTGGTACCCACTGTACAGGAGGCCGCATGGGTGCCAAGGTCAGTTTGGACGCGTGCAGAAAATCTCAACCTCCACCAGGATTCAACCCCTCGACTGTTCAGTCCCCAGCAAGTTGCTATACCAACTACACTATTCTGACTGGCTACCTTTACGTACGTATTATCTGAAACTAAATCAATAAAAACAAATTATGTCAAACACTTTGCTCCAGTATGTAACAAATAAACATGTACTCATACAAAGTTACTCACAATACATACATACAAATTACAGGGAATTTTTTTCAGTATTGTTACACATCCACAATGTAAAATATGTTTCAAATAAAACTATCTGCATGTGCTCAAATCAAGCAGAATGAAATGGGCAGGGCATGTGTAACGTATGAGGTAGAAGGGAAATTTGTACAGAATTTTGGTGGGGATAACTGAATGAACACACTTAGAAGACCTAAGCACAGATGGGACAATAATATTAAAATGCATTTTAAAGAAACAGGAGGGAATGGTGTGGACTGGATTAACATACATCAGGATGGGGACTCAGGCAAACTGCCTGAACACAGTGATACATTTTGGGTTCCATAAAATGCAGGGAATTTCTCGACTAGCTGAAGAATAAAGAGCTTTAAAAGGACTTTACTACATGGAGTTATTTACTTAGTTAGTTAGTTGGTTGGTTGGTTGGTTGGTCAGTTAGTAAGTTAGTTAGTAAGTTAGTTGGTTAGTTGGTTGGTTAGTTAGTTAGTTAGTTAGTTAGTTAGTTAGTTAGTTAGTTAGTTAGTTAGTTAGTTAGTTAGTTAGTTAGTTAGTTAGTTAGTTAGTTAGTTAGTTAGTTAGTTAGTTAGCTAGCTAGTTAGCTAGCTAGCTAGTTAGTCAGTCAGTCAGTCAGTCAGTCAGTCAGTCAGTCAGTCAATCAAACTGTCAGTCAGTTTAGTTGGTTAGTTAGTATGTTATATTCTTACTTATCTAGTGAGTTAAGTTTCAAATAAAACTTACAGACTTTTAACTGTTTGTACAATGTACTCTGCAAAACAGATTTAAAATTCATCAAACTGACTTAACAGTCATATAAAATATGAACAACAATAACTAACATTAATTTTATTTTACAGCTTTTAGAATTGACCTCCATTCCCCTCATATCGCCATAATCATCCTAATTTATGTCCTTATGATCATTATCTACCAATTAGTGATAAGGTCAGTGAACATTTCCTGTCACCATTTTTTTACAGAAATTATATTTACAGACTTACTGTAAGTGAAGTGCACCTACATTTCAGCATTCAACAAAACTGAAAACATCTCCTGACATAACAAGTAATGCAGGAGGACACACAATGTGGGAATAGATCTAACACACAATACGCATTCCCTGTCATTCAGTAAGTAATTTTAGATGCAATATAATTTATACTTGCACATAAAAAAAGTCCCAAAAAGGATTAGTTGCTCTCAAACAATTATAACAAAATGATGTTCAAAAGTATGGTGGCTGGGTCTCCTAGTGCCATCAGCCACGACATGATTTTGGGATAACTTCCCAAACTTGCCAAAAATGTTTAAATTTGAAAATTAATATAAATTTTCAAGTCACATTAAAGCAAAATCACATAAAACGAAACCTGCCTGTATAGCCTCTCCCATGGGTACAGCAGCTGGGGAATGGTGTTAACTACCTACCTCCATGATGTGCTGACATGACACAGGGGTATAGCTATACCTCTACTCTCCTCCCCTCCCCTCCCCCCAAGCCACCAATGGCATGATATGGGGTGACTTTACTACATTGCCTGAGATTTATTAAATTACTATGTTCCCATACCAAGCCAATGTTAAGAATGTTGTACTGACAGGAAACATCATACCTACATTTCAGCATTCAACGAAACTGAAAACATCTCCTGACATAACAAGTAATGCAGAATGACACACAATGTGGGAATAGATCTAATATACAATATGCATTCCCTGCCATTCAGTATGTAATTTTAGATGCAAAATAATTTATACTTGCACATATAAAAATATTAAAAAATAAAAGATTAAATACATCACCACTGAACCTATGTACTTTCTGAAGGGTACTGCAATCAATATTATGTCACTTCCGGTCAAAATGAATGGTGATACCAGCCCAAGAAACACGCCTCCCAATAATAAAAAAATTTGTTTGTAACTGTATTCAACTGTGAGAGAGATAGCCTTCCAGTCACACCAGCACTAGTTCCCTTAGGCCACCTCCAGGAACTGTTCTGGCCCATCACAAAGCTTATTACATCTTCCTTTCATACAGATCATATAACCCTAATGTACAAAATTTTATGTCAACCAGAATGTTTCCCACCCTAACAACCATGTTACAAATATTGTGAAATCTTCAGATCAAGAATAAACAAAAAAATAACAAAATAACAAAATTTAAAAATTAAAAAAATAAACAGTCAGTTTCATAAATCTTTCAAATCTACACAAATAGTACATAATATTTAAAACATTCATAAAGTAAAATGACCATATCACAGTTTTAGTTATGTTAGGCAACCACAATTTTCTGATGCTTTTCAAAAACCTACCTCCAAATAAAACTTAAAGGCCTTAAGTACACAAAGTTGGAACAAGAGTATTGTTAATAAAAGCAACATTAATACTACCAACGTGTGGACGTCTTCATTGGATGATGTTCCTGTCAAGGTACGTGAAAATCAGTCGACTAGAGCCCTTAATATTAATGTCTCTAACCGAAGCTGAGGACAGAAGCATGAAAGAACATTCATAAGATTCTAAACAGGGCACACATGTACATCACAATCATAACAGTAATACACTTGGAATTTCATATACTATGAACAGAAGCACAAAATGCACTCTGTTTATTGAAAAAAACAGGGATCCAACTTTGTGAGCTATTTCTTTCCTCCTATAATGCCAAAGCATCCAGTTTGTACACTGTCTGTGTATCTTTCCTTCGTTTATCTACCACTTCTAGGTCTGATGTTCCTGCACCTGTCAGATCCAAATCATTCAAGGAAATTCCCAGTAAGTTTTCATTATCCTTCACCACATCAAGGTTGACTTCAGAAATATCTCTTGAACATTTCACCCTTCCAGGATGACTATCTATCATATCCCGTTCTGGTTGTATTGTCTGAAGCCTTCTTATTTTACTGTTAGAAACTCCTTCCTCCTTCGGATTCTTGTGTCCACAATCTTTCAACGAGTCATGTTGTGCCTGTTGTATACGCTGTAGCAAATTTCTGCCATTCACACTCAAATCTGACTCACCTCCAGGTAGTTTAGGTCGCAGTAAAGCACATGCAGAATCCACAAAGGCAGGGAACTTACCACCAAAATGAATAAACCATAACATCTTGTCCCAGTCTTTAATTAATCTGAACTTCAGAAAATGTTTTGCCTCATTTGGAATGTCTTGTTCCGTACAATACGGCAGTAAGACAGAAAAGATCTTGAATCCGAAGTTCTGATCAGAAAACCTGTTCTTCAAAAACCGCAGGGCAATATTTTCCACATCTCTGTAGAGTCCTACCTGGCTGCAGCATTTAGGTGGTGAAGACACTACCATTACAAAATCAAGATGATCGAAAGCGTCATTGTACCATTCAAATGGATCCTTAAAACAAAGGCACAATACAAATCATTTCAACTCAGGTAAACAACATATTAAAACATACAAGATTCAATTCACTTTCAACAATGTCATAATACATTTTTTTTGCAATGCTACTGATTTTGTTACAGATCAACAAGCACAAATAGACATTTCTATTCAATTTGTGAAAAGGAATACATTCAAACAGGTTCATTACTTATATTCTGTAAAAGCATAAAGCTGATGCTTGCATATTACAGAAGAAGACTTATGCCTACATTTTATGTATTATTAACTTGCTGGATTTTATGCTCATTGCTCGAAATTATTTACATACAAAGCAACACCACACAGGTTCAAATACGGTCACTGACTAGGTTAAAGTATTACAAAATGGGAAACTGTGCAGATGAACACTCACCTACATAGACACCCATTCAAATATGGATTCACTTGAAATACCTTGACCTGACTAAGCAAACTACTAAATTCAAGTCAATCCTAAATCTTGTAACACTTGCAACTACAATCCATAAACAATCTAAGAAGAGACCAGTGCCGTATCGGCATAATTCAGCGTCATCAAAGGATCTGAACTTCAATGTTCCTTTTAACTGCCATCACGTAATATGCCTGCTTGATGCAGTGCTCAAACACAAGTAATTTTACATCCCCTCAATAATTATCATTCTGTCTCTGTGACAAAAAACATAGCAATAGTTTTCCATTCTACACACCTGTTTATTGGTCCCCCTCGAAACATTACGTAGTATGCTGTGTGTTTTTACATTGAATCATGTTAAGTCCAGTGAAGTCAATTTCCTGTTACTCCACTTTACCACACAGGGCCTCCACAAAGCAACAGTAGTAGACTCTGTTTCCAGTTATTGCCTTGACCTCTCTCCAAGTCTTTCCCATTATTTCATCTTCTTCCTCACATCCAACCACACTACATACTTTAAACGTATCAGATTATACATGGTTTCATAAATTATTTCAGTACCTGAGTTTTGGTTTTTGGAATATCCAGCTTGTCCAGCAGTGCATCAACATTGCAGAAGTTCCTCAGGTACTGCGCTAATTCTTCCACAACTTTTATATGAGATGCACTGGACTGAGTATAGATGATTAATAACTTAGGTGGTTTAATAGCTGCAAAACAAAATCAATTTTAAAAAAAAGAGTTTTGTGCAGAATATACAAAGCCTACCTTGCCAATCTACAGACTTCCACTCACACAAATTCTATGATCCTAACGGTACAGTGTCATGGCATAACTACATAATCAGACGACAATAAGCAACTGAGCTGACGGACTTGCATATTGAGCCTGGGATCAGACGACTACTGCATCAAATCCTACTTAACCCATTGGCATACACAGACGTCCCTGAGACGGCCGGGCTCGCTAGGTCCATTAACCCTTAGGCTACTAATGTCACACATATATATATATATATATGGA
>Ga0268261_10004496_pt1 | contig 10460 bp, 11 predicted proteins | sample TergutNc150P1_FD_190353 | JGI IMG/M metagenome (GOLD analysis project Ga0268261, IMG submission 190353) | Nasutitermes corniger P1 segment gut microbial community from laboratory colony in Florida, USA - Nc150 P1 (SPAdes) (version 2) | ecosystem: Host-associated > Arthropoda: Insects >...
GCATGGATATTTGTCTGTTGTGAGTGTCGTGTGTTGTCAGGTAGAGGTCTCTGCGACGAGCTGATCACTCGTCCAGAGGAGTCCTACCAATGTGCTGCGTCGTCGTGTGTGATCTAGAAACATCAAAAACAGGCGCTCCATATATATATATATATATATATATATATATATATATATATGACATTAATAGCGTAAGGGTTAAATGCCTGTAGTGATCTGTAGGACACTAGATTTTCAATGGGGGCTGCATGACAGCAAATGACATGACGCATTTTGATCGGCACCATGCACGTTACATACATACATATATGGCACCAAACTGTTAAATCTTTGTATCACTTAGTGCCACTACACAGTACACATCTTTCCCACTTTCTGACAACATAAAACTCAAACTATCACACCAATTCAATTTATATGTCTAATTCAATTTTTACTGTCAATTAGTGATCAGTTACTGTTACAAGCTTAGTTGCTCTTATGGTTCTCAATATAAACAACCTGGGCATAATGTGGTTTAGCAACAAGGCACGAAAAAAAGGGTTCTATTCCAAAAATAAATTTCAGAAATCCATGCATCTCATTTCTCTTATGACGATGCACGGTCCTCTAAATGTCAGAATTACAGCTGATCAACTGCACACATTCCTGTAACAATACACTGCTTAACATGGAAACTAACACAGAAAAACCCTATTCAGAAACATACAAGAACACACGTTCAGGACGAAAGCAGTTGACTTCATAAAACCAGCACAGAAAATTAATACAGCAATAAATGTAGAATATCTGATTAACTCTGATACTGACATTTGCTGGAAATACAGCAAGGAATGATGATAAAGATGCATAAGTGGACTTAAATTAAGACACTTAATTCAGCTACTTGGTTCAAGCTTATCTGATCACACAAACTGCAGATGGAATGAACTATGGATGCAATAATCAAAAATCCATAAGTAAACCCATACGCATCAAACACCAACTGTGTAACTCTAACTCCCACAGACACAGCAACTGTCTATGGTAGGTGTAATGGCATCATAGAGGCTTCCTGTTACATTATCCAAACGTCACTCAAGAAGCAAAAAACTGTGCTAGTTTGATTTCCATGGATCCATGCATCATAATACAAATCTTATAGAAATGACCAACAAGATGCAATTGTGTAGGACAATTTATTATTCCACTGTTCCTTGACTGCTCAATATCGCTCGAAACATGTTCAGCAGTCAAGGAACAATGGAATAATAAATTGTCCTACACAGTTGCATCTTGTTGGTCATTTCTATAAGATTCGCTCATACCATTGTAACCTTTTAAAGACCTGCATACATATACAAAAACAACCCCAGACATTGGCTTTACATATTCAGGCAACAAGTAGCTTTACTGAATTTTTAACACATGCTGCATAATCTGTTTTATTTTCCACAAAATATTTACTTCATAATTTTAACTTTTTCTGTTCAAACACTATGATTTTCATAAACCATGCACTAAAATTTAACCACCAACTCTGGTAAGACAATGGTTAAGAGAATTAACATACCCAGATCTGCTTCTTTTCTCTCTTCTTCTATCACGACTGCGCGATCTTGACCTCTTATCACGGCTGCGCGACCGTGATCGTTTTCTGTGCTCACGCGATCTGGATCTGCGACGGCGGTCTTTGTCTCGATCACGATCCTTTTCCCTGTCACGATCTAAAACATCAAAAATGTATGTACCGTATCTATCCCCAGGTGTAAGAAATTAAAATTCAGTTTGTGAAACAATAATACATTACACACACACACACACACACACACACACACACACACTTTGATACAATTAAGTGAAAAAAAAAAACCGTACTAAGTCCATGCATGTAAGATACATTATGTTTCTTCTTCTTAGATGGCACTAGAGTCCAATGTGGACCTTCACTTCCTTAACCCTTATCCTGCTAACGTGGAGAATATGGTGGGCTTCTAATAATGCCAGTAGATGGCAGGTGGGATTTAACTCGGCGTTTAAAGGGTTAATGGACTTCTCCCCGTCAGCTCCAATGTTTTTGACCTTGTTTCCAACATTATATTTACCTTATGACAAATAAACATCACAACATAAACACAAAAAAACTGAACAGTTCCCACAACTCTGCTTCTCCAATTTCCCTGTTACCCACAACTCCACTTTGCTTGTTACCACATAATGAATCCAAGCAATCTACTTTTAGCCACACACACACTCAGCTGAATGCAGCACAACACATTAAAACTGTTAATGTCGCTGCCACTAACAAAATTAATTAGTAACAAACAATTTTACAATGTACATTCTCTTGCATCAATATTCTCACTCTCTGTGACAAACACATATAGGAGCACAATACACATGAAATTAATTCTATACAACATGGCTGATTCCTTCTAAAAATTTCTCACATCTTGATGTGTATACAATATACGGCATGCACGAATGACCATGAACTGTTAACAGACTGATACATGGCAGTAACGAAAACATGTGACTAACAGTCAGTACCAACAAAGATTATATTCAACTTATGTAATTATCAGATTGCACTATATTGCTGTACAACACAGCAAAACCGCACTAATACCCAAAAGTAACCTAACCCAACCTTTGCACAAAGTATGGCCAATTTTACCATGCCAATATCCTAACGAGAGAACAAATATTACACAAAAGTGAAAATGTAACTAAAACAACACACCTATGTGCATTTCGTGCAAGACACAATGTACTATCCTGTACCACACCAAACCCCTCAAACTGCGAGACATGAACGGGTGAATATTACTGCGTAAGAGCAAAACCACAAGTATGGCCCAATGTATGCAACCCAATAAAAAAAACATCCCATACTACAAATTTTGTCCAAACTAAAACAGTCGATTTAAAATTTAAGGATTTTTGACAACATTCCACTCCCTTACAGTGTAGTATATTACTGTGTATTTATAATGCGCACTTTACTAAAGCGGACCAACAAATGCACTGGAAACAGTGCATCTGTTGGTCTGACTCATACTCTCTCGTCTATTCAAATATCTGACGCCTAAAGAACACACTCACACCCTACGAAGTTGATAGCAAGTACGCAATTATCAGGCAAACAGCGCCTTGAAATGTCCGCATCGGTTCCCTTTATGCGGCCTTCGGAAAACATGGCGTCATTTTTATACCGGGTTTCACTCCTCTGCGACACGAAAACCCTTAAATGCTACAATACATATAAAATATGTACAACACTTATTACACTAAATGAATATTTTACATTTTCTCATCTGTAACATAAACCACTATATTAACCGGGCGTTTTAGTTCAAGGTGAAAAAAAAAACTTCAGCCATCTTAGTCCCATAGCATTCTTTCGGCACTCTCGCCCAAAACTTACCACTTTTATTTTCTTCTCCCATTTTACACCTAAATTTAACCGGACAGAAGTATTATTTAGCACCTGTATATTTTACAGGATAAGAAATTAACAAAAATAAAGCACAGCGTCCCTCACACAACCCAATGCCAAACTATAGCGTCACCATACGAAGTCATCTGTGATGTCCTCGGATTAAATTGCTGGGTAGGAAAGTGAATGGATCATTCTAACCACTATCCACAGTGATCACGGGGTATAGAAATCTAGAACGACACAAAGTATGGCCAAAGTACGGACGGTCTGTGATACGTCTGTTGTTGTGACCTGTGGTAGGATCCATGCATCGGAGCCACACTCTGCAGAGATGATCTGTGCTCTGTAGCCATATACAAAGCGGCTTTGCGAAGTTATCAATGTGCGACAAAAAACATTGGAGTGCGATGATATGCGACCACTAGACAACTAACGCAATTGAATAATGCAGTTGTGCAGTTGCTAACGGTTGTTTGTCTACTTGAAACATTATCCACAGTTAATGGGACAAACTAATATGCGATAGGACCCTTTACCGAGATCATCATATACAGATATTTTGCAGGGGGCACGAATTCATGTGAATAGTCAACCGATGGGGGTAATGTGTGTCACAAAGTTTGGAGGAGGTTATGTGCCATAGATTTGCCGTTCGAGGAATGGATCGGACTAAGATGCTAGAAGACAGTCTAAGGGAAGCGTCCTGTGTGGGAGATATTGAAGTAGTAGAAGAACTACTAAATAAGGGTGTTAATGTTAATTCAAAGCACGATATTAATGGATGGTAAGAAACGTTTAACGGAGTTTTTATAAGCCAGTTTGACAGAAGTGCCATATGTACGTTTCGGCCAGTAATTCTGTAAGAAAATTTGTTTTTAGTACCAATTTAACATACAGTGCAGCCGTTTCGAACGTATTTTAATTAACTGTGTCTTATTAAGTACTGCAACTTGAAAACGTGAACTGACACTTCTATACAACAAAAGTTATTTGTACCCGACATTTCTGCCAACCAAAATAATTTTGTCAGGAACGCATTTATTTTCAGAGAGAATTACAAATTATTTTATAACACGAAGGTTTTAGTCATGGACATCTTGGGTTTTGATGAAGTATTGTTTTTTAGTCTTGATAATATTTATAGATGTCTCAAAACATCGTGAAGAAGCACAAAAAATTGTAATTTGTTCCTTTAGTTCAGATTTGTGTTAAACTGTCAAATATATAGCAGCATCTTTATAAGGACTTTATTTTTGTGGTTTATGATTATCATTAATTCCATTTTAGGACTCCATTACATTGGGCTGCAAAACGAGGGCATAAGGCTATTGTAAATCTGTTACTTGCACATGGTGCAGATACAACAGCTGTCACAACAAAAGGAGAGACACCTGCAGCACTCTGCAGTAATGCTGAAGTTCGTAAACTGTTTGGACTGGAACCAGGAGGGACAACAGGGTCCCCTGAGTCCAGTTCAGATGTGTCTCTTACTCCATATTATTTGAAACATCAGCCACTGAATGCAAGAGTGGACTTAGGCATATCAACATGTATAAGAAAGAACACTGACATGCCACACACCAGCTCTGCAACAGTCACAAGCCATGGTGTTCAAGCAGGACAACAGGCTGAAGGTTCTACCCAGAATGATGGTAAATAATAAAATATTTGAGATGTTGTAAGTTGAGCTCTTCACAACCCATTTGAGGGGTGTGGGGAGAGTAGAAGATGGATGAAACAAGAAAGAAAGAATTCTTGGGATGTTCCATGTATTCCATATATCATAATATCCAGTATATGGAACATGTCCATGTACAGGACATTCAGAGAGTACTTGAAATATGTTGAACTCAATGTATCCTCAGAACAAGATACACTGCAATAGACTAACATTTTTTTTATATCCAGATTCATACACTATCACATTTTCTAATAATTTTGGTCAGTTTCCTGCTCACAGTATATAATAAGCTCACTGAAACACAAATTTCAGTATGCATGTACACTATCCAGAAAATGTGGAGATGAATGCTATGTAAACCCAAAGCCATCAGTATATGTTATTCCTGTTACTCGATGTTCTGTTTTATGCTAATTACATAGTCTTTATGGCACCATTCATGTCATAATTGTTTGTCATTGATTTGATTTTTTATTAGAGCTGGTATTGAAGGTTCGTGTCGCCAATTCGGGTGACCCAGACTTCATTGAAGTAGAACTTCCAAGATCTGAACTCTCATATTCCCGATTGTTAAGAGTATGTTGCGAAGAGCTTGGCATTAGTGCTAACCAGATCATACGTATCCGCAAGCTACCAGACACGCTCGTGCGTAAGGACAAAGATGTACAGCGATTTCAAGACTTCCAGGAAATTGAAGTTGTGATTACACCTGCAGCTGGGAAGAATAAGCTGATACCTGGCAGTAATGGCCTCATCAGTGTTGGAGGAATGGGTGGACCAAATGTAAATGGTTACCAGTCTATATCTCTTTACAAAAATCAAACAATATTATATTAGGTAGGCTTGAATGATCTTGTAAAGTAGGTATGGAAGAGAGGAGGACTGAATCCGCAGATGTATTGTGAATGCACATATATCATTATGTATCCCTGTATTATAGGAGTACTCTTTGGCCAAATACTTCATCATGAAGCCATATCACGCACAATAATCCTGCAGATACACTGAAATGTATGGCTTAATTTCTAAGTGAGAAATTTAAAAGCCAATGATCTCAGCCAGGTATTGTTCAGTATGACCGAAAAAAATTCTTATTCCTTATTGTAAGGTGAGAATTATGACCATGTATGTGGCATATTTCTGTTACTCCTTAGTACGTATGCACTAGATCATTCTTATAACAAACCTTAGTATACGCTCTGCATAGTTATTTTTCTAATTATTAAAACGTACTGATTCAGTTTTGTTTACTGTTAACTTACTACAGTATGGTTCTTGCAGTGGAATTGAATGGATTGTTGTTTTTTAAACATATCCTACAGTCTGAAATAAAATGACAATTTGAAATGCCGTTCTTCTGATGAAAACTGGTTGTGTTATGACACCAGCAACTGACAGATGAAGCCTCTTAAAGGCCGATTCACACATAGCATGCCGCACCCATGCCGTTCCCCTGCCATGCCATGCCGCTAAGGGTTTAGAATGTGTCTTTCCCATTTGATTTACACAGTGCGGCTGTGTCTGATTCACACTTGCCATGTCGTGCCCATGCCATGCTCTGACCATGCCGTTCTTCTCAAGGCCACGGCACAGCACGGCCACCGAGAGACGGCCTGTGGGCTACCTGCCCGCGTTCAGCTTCTTCCGGCTACCATGCGGAGTTACACGAAGATTATCATCAGAAGCATACCATTCCTCCTCACAACGATCCGTACCTATAACTGTAAAGAGTGGTAGCAGCACACTGCAAGAAAGACGATCTGTTAAACTGCTGGACTAGCAGTTCGGATATTTCCAGCTACCACACGGACTTTCACGAAGGATACAGCACTGTCGGAGCAGGGCAGGGGCGCGGCATGGCTTGTGTGGATTAACGCATGGCATGGCAGGGGAACAGCATGAGCACGGCATGCTATGTGTGAAACCGCCTTTAGTGTGGCCAGGTTTCGCACCTTATGTGCTTTGTAAGTAAAGGCAGCTTCATTTTCTTACCACTCACATTCCCTGTAATACAGGTGGACAGGAAGATAATTGTACATATTTAACTGTTTAATTCCATGGAGCGGAGTCCTTGTTTAGAAGCCAGTGGCCCCAAGCTAGTGAAGAAATTTCTCACATTTTATGTTCTTAAGAGCCTGCCACCTCTCCCTGTTCTGAGTCAGATCAGTTCAGTCCATACCCCTCCCTCCCCCAATCCATTTCTTGGAGATCCATTTTAATATTATACTGTTTGTGCCCGTGTCTTCCAAGTGGTCTCTTTCCCTCATGTTTCCCCACTAAAACCTTGTGTGCACCTCCCCTGTATATTTCACATGCCCTGTCCATCTTGTTCTTGAATTTTATATACGTCGCTGATACGTTCGTGGCAATTATATTTCATAGCATATTTACGAATGACAGCAGTCTGTCAGCACTGACTGCACGATTAGGCTTAATTACTCATCCTAAAACTTCCAGGCATAAGTTATAGGATTAACCCTTTAAACACTGAATTAAATCCCATCTGCTATTTGCTGGCATTATTAGGAGCTCACCATTTTCTCCACGTTAGCAGGTAAGGGTTAAATCATTAACCCTTAGGCTACTAATGTCATATATATATATAACATTAGTTGCCTAAGGGTTAATACAGAGTGAGCCAAAAGTCACTGTGAACTTAACATTAGCTGCTGCTTACATATTTATTTATTTATTTATTTATCGTTTATTTAGTGACTGTGGAAACATGTCCACAAGCACATGGGGCTGTTAACAGTATTTGTTGTAACTTAAGGAAGTATGAGAAATGTAAACTACTTAATAAGGAGCTTAATGATCTGTACTCCTCGCCCAATTATTGTTCGGGTGATAAAATTGAGAATAATGAGATGTACGGGGCATGTAGCATGTATGGGGGACAGGAGAGGCGTATACAGGGTTTTGGTAGGGAAACCTGAGGGAAAGAGACCACTTGGGAGACCCAGGCATAGATGGGAGGATAATATTAAGATGGATCTTCAGGAAGTGGGATGTGGGGGTGTGGATTGGGTTCAGTTGGCTCAGGATATGGACAGGTGGCAGGTACTTATGAATGCGGTAATGAACCTTCAGGTTCCATAAAATGCGGGGAATTTCTTGACTAGCTGCAAACCGGTTAGCTTCTCAAGGACTCTGCTCCATCGAGTAAGTAAGTATGAGAAATGTATTTGTATTAATATGCAAGGGACTCTCTGTATACACACATTGTCTGCAGTAGGTGCACAATGACTTTTTGGTACACACTCTACATATCTTATAAGCAGAATGTAATAGGCTGTATTCTACTTTGTTCTTCATATTATCTAGTGAAAAAAATTCATTCTGCAGTGATATCTTTCTCTGACATTAAAAACAACTGAATGCTTAACTGGAAAAGTGAGTTCTTTTCCTTTTACAATTAAGACGTTCCGTACTGTTGTAAGGGAGTTCATCTCGAATCACTAAACAGTGACCAGCTCAGGTCAGTAAAAGTTTTCCTGATCTGTAATTTGCAGCTGTCTTAGAGTGACTGAAAATGCTTGCATCTGTTCCGATACCTGGAATTTACAGCACTAACACTTTTAGGATGAGCTTTGTTGCTCAGTGGCTTCGAGTGATATCAAAGGGGATTTAAGCCATGATAAACGGCACATCTAAGCAATTATATACCATATTTACCCAAAAGCAAAATGACTCAAAGAAAATCCTGCAAAAATAAAATGTTACTATTAACTGCATACTCTTAATACATGAAGCAATCAGATTCTCTTTACTTTACCAATCAGTGTCACTCTCTCCAACTTCACACTCAGTGCCTTCATCTTCCTCACACTCACTCCTAACATTCCCATCCTCTTCACTGCCATTCCACAACATATCATCAAGTGTCTCATCCATTGCATTTGATGATACACAACACTCTGTAAAACCCTTCACAGTCACTTCTGGTGAGATGCGCTGCCATGCTGTTACAATCCACATTAACTAAATTATACTTTTGTATTTCTTGGTTTATAAACTTACTCGAATACATGAAGATTCACAATTTTCTCCACAGACAGTGTCTGTGGTGTACTTTTAAATACGTGTGTCCTGGGTTTATGTGTTGTGTACGTGATCTGATCAGTCCGAGTTCCTGACTGGTTTTATGGTTTTTTATCAGTGGATTGGTCCAGATTTTATTGTTGAGTCTTGTGGTTAAAATTGTAATTTTTCAATAGCCATTTTCTTGTTACTACCCTTGGATGGGATCTGTTCTTAGGTACATATCTTAACAAGTTTCCTGTTCTTATGGTGCCCAGCGACTGAGAATAACTCATCTGCGGGGTCCAGCAGGTTAGGTACTACTTTGCCTGAAGATGGAAACAAAGCTGGCTTCCAGAATGTTATGCTAAATTTAAAAAATGAGAAAATGGACAAGGTCCAAAGAAAGAAGACTGTCTCCATTACCTTTAGTCATGCTGTGTTCTCTCTTTTGTCTACATATGATGATTTGGTGATGCAGGCCTTGATTTGGCTCCACATGGTCCAGTTTGGTGCTTCATGTGCAAATATAAGACAACCTCACATACTGAAGCACCAAATTCAAGTAAAAAAAAAAACCTCGTCTTGCATTAGAGTAAATACAGTATTTTGGTAATATTCAGCACCGTATATTTGTATTTGGAAAGATATGAATAGGGGGTTGGTACTGGGAAAATTATGTAAATGTAGCTTGCTAATTATATCTGTGATCAGGAGAGAAGTCTGCCACTAGCAGGTAGCAATGCTTTGGGGTGAGGTGTTGAACAGTTTTATGTAGATATTGTTTGTGTAATGCATTTGTGTAAAACTCGACACTTATGTCAGTCGATAAGATATAGATAATAAATACTGCAGATAATACCTGACATCACAGAACTTCACAGTACATAGTATTCAGCATATCATAATTAAGTCACCATTTTCCAAACCTTTAAAAATATTAGCTCCACTTGTATCGCATACATGACGTGTGGACAGAAATTTCTGTGGATATGTAATGTAGAATACTCATGTTGCAGTTTCCACTGCTTATTGATCCTGGATAATAATATTTTTGTACACATTATTTCAATGCACATGTAAATAGTGGAATGTATTTTTATTTCTGTTGTGGACTTTGGATTTCAATTTCAGTATTACTAAGACATATTATTCAGTAGAAACAACCAACAAGATGCAACCTTGTAACAGAATTTATTATTCCACCGTTCATTAAAGGCTCAACATGTTTCGAGCGGTACGCCGCTCATCATCAGGAGCTCTAACTGTATTTGCAGCTTCTGGTTTATATATGCATGTGGTGACCGGCCGTAGTCAAGTCTGAGTGGGAACTCAGTT
>Ga0268261_10004497_pt1 | contig 10459 bp, 6 predicted proteins | sample TergutNc150P1_FD_190353 | JGI IMG/M metagenome (GOLD analysis project Ga0268261, IMG submission 190353) | Nasutitermes corniger P1 segment gut microbial community from laboratory colony in Florida, USA - Nc150 P1 (SPAdes) (version 2) | ecosystem: Host-associated > Arthropoda: Insects > Digestive...
AGTAGCCTAATGGTTAATGATTTAACACTTATCCTGCTAACGTGGAGAAAATGGTGAGCTAATAATGCCAGCAAATAGCAGATGGGATTTAATTCGGGCTTTAAAGGGTTAATCGTGCCCCTGGGCGAAGGACAATGTACCGAACTGTCACGGCAGTCGCCTTCGCTGCAACGTCAAGAGCGGCTGAACAATGTTTCACATATCATGCAGAGAGGCGGTCACTGCGTGCGACAGATCTGTTCAGCGGAACAGAGGGTGCTCCCTGCATCCGGAACTCGTGTTTCTGTCCTACGCGGTACAGGAATGTAAACGGCCACACTGACAGATAATGCCTACTGTGTTCCGAAAATCGTCCTGCGCTTCCCGCAGTTCAACTGCATGACCTTAACTCCCGCAGTCTGGTTTGCTGTCAGCAGGCGCTGTATCACAGGGTTTCCTTATCTCATGTAACAATAAACCCTTAACCTTCCGGTCAACGACTTAACATAAGAGTACAAACTCCGTGCAGGACATTGCCACCTCCCACACTGCAAACTACGGTCTACATGGCCGACATTCGATAAATCGCAGAAGGTGGCCCACTGGGTCTCCAGACCTGAACCAATGTTTCTTTCTGTTCTTCTGTGAGGTTCTACCGCTGTAGAACATTTGTGCTCACAAAATTAAAGGACTGCTCCAGCGCCAGGTACGTCACCATTAACATCTCTAATAGCACGCTGGGTGTCGCGGACACGATCGGTAGCGCCTGCAGACTTGCATCTTAATCATGTCACTGCACGACTGTTGACATTATTCTGAACAGCGCGATCGGTGAACACATCACGTTCGAACCACACTCTACAAACTATGTCTATCCATCGTAAGATCTGCATTTACATAGCTTTTTTTTTTTTTATAAACGTCATATTTGAGTTCGGCCGGTCCCGGTGTGCGCGCGGTCTAAGGCATAGATCTGCGGCCACTCTCTTGGTGGGACTGCGGGTTCGAATCCCGTCGGGGAAGGATGTTTGTCTGTTGTGAATGTTGTGTGTTGTCAAGCAGAATTCCCTGCGTCGGGCTGATCACTCGTCCAGAGGAGTCCTACCGAGTATGGTGTGTCAAACGCGAAGCCCCGAAATGAGTGGCCATGACCCGAAATCGGGTCGAAGCGACACTCTGTGTGGCTGGAAGAAATTAGGATTTGCGTGTTCGGAGCAGAACACAATTCCCAGCAATCAGCTTCTAATTACGAATCACGATACGGTCTGTACACCAACAAACAGCCCTGTTTCCTACCGCGACCCCAACACAAAACACCAAAGGATATAACGAAATTAACTCCGTACCCTGTACCAATGTGTACGACAGCCACTGCTTGTATAGTGATGTCCAGCTATTGCGGTGCAGTTTTAGGAAGTGAGAGTGATTGCTGTGCCTTACGTCTTACTTAAAATAAGTAAACAAGTAAATTCCAGTTACTGTATTTGAGTGACGTTCCTTCTGTGAAGTATCAGCAGCTACAGTATGCTACTGACAAAGAAGGCAGCCAGTCCCTGGCGAGGACCAGGTACTGCTGCTGTATAAACTGTAACAATACACTACGCCCACATTCTTCGCCTCAAATTAACAAAACACCCTTTCCGCTTTCCGCAGGTAACTGATATGACCAGGGAGAAATGTGCTGGCTTCGCCGTCTTGCAGCCCAGCGTGTTCTACGTGATAAGCTACCCTTACTGGAGACTGTTGTTTGAGGAGTCGCTGAACGTTGAGACGCTGAAGAGGGTGGAGGGAAGTTATGGAGTGCACATGTGGAACAGGATGAGCAGCCAGGAGAAAATTACTGTGGGAACGACGACGGCATACGGACTGCTGGCACAGAAACACTGTCCGCGGGTGTACTGGAACTGTGGACCGGATTTCTGAGTGCTGCACGATTTGATGGACGCAGTGACCGAAGTTACTCAACACTGTTCTGACTAGAGTAAAGCCCGTTGAAAACTAGAAGGCACCTTTCAACGTTTCTCTCACGGTTCGCGTCGTCTTTCAGTACCAACAAACAAAACAACTGCCGGCCTACATCGGTGGCCGTGCCATGGCTCAGTCGGTCTGTAGCCGGCGCTCACGGCCGGTCACTGCTGTCATCACGTTCGCACCCAGACAAGTCGATGCGTGTTTTGTGGAAGACGAACTGCCACCGGGACACGTGTGTCACCAAATTCTGCGGTTTGTGCATGTCGGTATCATTCCACCTTAATCAGTGGCGGACTCTCCGGTATAGCTAGTACTGCGCCGCTACACCACTGAAACTGAGGAAACAACTTCCTTCATCTATTTAAGATTTTGATTTCATTTTGTCACACAGGCTGTTGTATGTTGCGAATTATATACAAAGTTTCCGGTTTTCATTCAAATGACCTTTGTATATTCTACTTTCTCTGTATATAATTATGTCTAACAGCAGCCTTATGAGTACAAAAATATATTTTGTACGCCATGTTGTGCTACATTCTCCTGGACATTCTTATTCAGTCTCAGCCAAATTTACTAGCATCGTTCACTCTCAACAGTTTTTACCGGAGAGTCAAAACTGTTCTAAATACTTCTTATTTAAAACTTTGTGCCTAAACTTCGCGTTAAATTCGTAACTTTTTATGGCCATGGGTAAGGAAGGTGCCATGTAACATTCGGAATGTTAAACGTGCAGTGCATCCGGCTTCAAACTCTTGGCAGAGAACACAAAACGCCTTAACACACAAAAATCTCCTGTGTCAGCGTGTATGATCGGATCACAAATAAAGACACCAGCATGGGATCCGCCCCATGTCCATAAACACCAATTCAGTCAGGTCTTGGACACTCCATACTTGGCAGTCGGCTGTCGTATCATTTCGCTTTCCTGAAATCTTGCGTTTTTTGGGGTTACAGAATTGGACAGAAAAGGGACTCATTGCGAAATGTGCATGCAAACCACTAAAACACTATCACTAACCGAATGTATATGCAAACCACCAAACACTGTCACTAACTGAATGTACATGCAAATCACCAAACACTGTCACTGACCGAATTTACATGCAAACCACCAAACACTGTCAGTGACCGAATGTACATGCAATACATATAGTGACCACTGGGACTTAAAGGGTAAAGGTTGAGGTTAAATTTCTAAAATCAGTCGACATAAACAACAAATGGGGCAGGAAATTGTCCTTCAGTGTCTGCAAACCTGACTGCTCCCTGCCGTGTTCCTGTAAATATCTATAACATTCAATTATATTTGATCAACGCGACGTTTCGAAAGCTGTCTCTCCTGTCATCATATAACAGTGGTATATCCGATTATAAAAATACGCTGTGGCCCATAGGCTGCATGTATATCCGTGTTATCCAATGACGTAGGCACAGCCAACTTCAAATCGATTGACGCTGAAGTCCGTGACAGGCAAAATTAGTGATATGGTGTAGATAATCCGTACAAAACAGACGCCATATTGCACCGCATGCTACATTCCTCCCACAAGCCTGCTCATGTTATTGCACAATGCGCTGGATGACACAAAAGCAATTACTGTGACTGCAATGTTTTACAGTCTGCAGTACAATTGTAAGCTTGTAACACTTAATTTACAGAAAATACACACAGACTTCCGTTCAAAGATCAACTGACGAAAGATGTTTCGGCAAGTCTCGTTGTTTACGAGATTTCCGTTTGCAAGAGCGGTCTTGATACAGCAGACATCTAAGATGTTAGCGACATCGACTGGTCAGCGGTTACGGACGTTTGAAAGAAGCGTAGTTGTGCCTCCACAACCAGGTTCAAACAATCCAAGTAGTGGTTGGACATCTTCATCTTGAAGACGGAGGCACTCAGCGCACTCCACAGAGAATTCAGTACCTACAGAAGTCCCAGCATTCCGCACCGCAGCCTAATGTGACAGCCACACAAAACCCATACTGTGGGCAAAACGCAGTTCCAAACCTTAAAGCAGGTGGTACAAAAGTTACCACTGGTTTAAAGGTTTAACCATTTAAAGCCCAGTTTAACATTCAACAATTCTACGTTCTGCTCACACAGTGTATTTATGTGTTTTGTGTGGATCTGAGAACAAACAGTGATTATTTTCCTATACAGCTTTAACTGACTGGTTTTTATAATCGAGATATAGTGTTTACTGTGCGGTACGGACTGAATTTACGTGTAATGTATATTAGCCCTTCAAAGCCCAACGGTCACTATATGTACAGCCAGTTTAAAATTCAACAATTCTACGTTCTGTTCACACAGTGTATTTATGTGTTTTGTGTGGATCTGAGAACAAACAGTGAATATTTCCCTATACAGCTTTAACTGACTGGTTTTTATAATCGAGATATAGTGTTTACTGTGCGGTACGGACTGAATTTACGTGTAATGTATATTAGCCCTTCAAAGCCCAACGGTCACTATATGTACAGCCAGTTTAAAATTCAACAATTCTACGTTCTGTTCACACAGTGTATTTATGTGTTTTGTGTGGATCTGAGAACAAACAGTGATTATTTTCCTATACAGCATTAACTGACTGGTTTTTATAACCGTGACGGAATGTGTTTACTGTCCGGTACGAACTAAACATTTCTACATAACCATGTACGTAGAAATAAGGGTTTGAATGGTTAAAGACTGCTGGAGACATAAATGACAATATCACAACAGGAAAGCTTAAAGTCCTAACTTAGTCACTGGATGATGATGATGATGATGATGATAATGATAGTGAAAATTATGTGAACTCCCGAAGCAGGATATTCAATTATGCCAACAGCCAGTGTTCATTCTATCAAATGACCCTCACATACACACACCGACCCTCGGAAGTAAAGTCCACTCTGTGTCTGCAGGCCGAGAGATAAGGTGCAGTGTGAGTCCCACACAGCAACCAGCAGCATATCAGCAGCCCCAAGAAGCGGACGAAAACTTGCAAAAGAAAGCGTTGTAAGTGAAGAGCACGAGCGAAGAAAGAATGGAAGAAGGGCGCAAGCTGTTCTGATAAGGTGCTATATATGTAGGTACTGCCTGACAGTGTGCTACATATATGTAGGTACTGCCTGATAGTGTGCTATATATGTAGGTACTGCCTGATAGTGTGCTATATATGTAGGTACTGCCTGACAGTGTGCTACATATATGTAGGTACTGCCTGATAGTGTGCTATATATGTAGGTACTGCCTGACAGTGTGCTACATATATGTAGGTACTGCCTGATAGTGTGCTATATATGTAGGTACTGTCTGATAGTGTGCAATATAAGTTGGTAGTCTGTTAGTGTGCTATATATGTAGGTACTGTCTGACAGTGTACTATATATGTAGGTAATGTCTGATAGTTTGCTATATATGTAGGTACTGTCTGATAGTGTGCTACATATATGTAGGTACTGCCTGATAGTGTGCTATATATGTAGGTACTGTCTGATAGTGTGCTACATATATGTAGGTACTGCCTGATAGTGTGCTACATATATGTAGGTACTGCCTGATAGTGTGCTATATATGTAGGTACTGTCTGATAGTGTGCTACATATATGTAGGTACTGCCTGATAGTGTACTACATATATGTAGGTACTGCCTGATAGTGTGCTATATATGTAGGTACTGTCTGATAGTGTGCTATATAAGTTGGTAGTCTGTTAGTGTGCTATATATGTAGGTACTGTCTGACAGTGTGCTATATATGTAGGTAATGTCTGATAGTGTGCTATATATGTAGGTACTGTCTGATAGTGTGCAATATATGTAGGTACTGCCTGATAGTATGCTATATATGTAGGTATTGTCTGATAGTGTGCTATATATGTAGGTACTGTCTCATAGTGTGCTATATATGTAGGTATTGCCTGATAGTGTGCTATATATGTAGGTACTGTGCGATAGTGTGCTATATATGTAGGTACTGCCTGATAGTGTGCTATATATGTAGGTACTATCTTATAGTGTGCTATATATGTAGGTATTCTCTGATATTGTGCTATATATGTAGGTACTGTCTGATAGTGTACTATATATGTAGGTACTGTCTGATAGTGTGCTATATATGTAGGTACTGTCTGATAGTGTGCTATATATGTAGGTACTGTCTGATAGTGTGCTATATATGTAGGTACTCTCTGATAGTGTTCTATATATGTAGGTACTCTCTGATACTGTGCTATATATGTAGGTACTCTCTGATAGTGTGCTATATATATAGGTACTGCGTGATAGTGTGCTATATATGTAGGTACTGTCTGAGAGTGTGCTATATATGTAGGAACTGTCTGATAGTGTGCTATATATGTAGGAACTGTCTGATAGTGTGCTATATATGTAGGTACTGCCTGATAGTGTGCTATATATGTAGGAACTGTCTGATAGTGTGCTATATATGTAGGTACTGCCTGATAGTGTGCTATATATGTAGGTACTGTCTGATAGTGTGGAATATATGTAGGTACTGCCTGATAGTGTGCTATATATGTAGGTACTATATGTAGGTACTGTCTGATAGTGTGCTATATATATATATATATATATATGTACTGTCTAATAGTATGCTATATATGTAGGTACTGTCTGATAGTGTGGAATATATGTAGGTACTGCCTGATAGTGTGCTATATATGTAGGTACTGTCTGATAGTGTGCTATATATGTAGGTACTGTCTGATAGTGTGTTATATATGTGGGTACTGTCTCATAGTGTGCTATGTATGTAGGTACTGTCTGATAGTGTGCTATATATGTAGGTAGTGTCTGATAGTGTGCTATATATGTAGTACTGTCTGATAGTGTGCTATATATGTAGCTACTGCCTGATAGTGTGCTATATGTGTAGCTATTGCTTGATAGTGTGCTATACATGTAAGTACTGCCTGATAGTGTGCTATATATGTAGCTACTGCCTGATATTGTGCTATATATGTAGGTACTGTCTGATAGTGTGCTATATACCGAGGTATTGTCTGATAGTGTGCTATATATGTAGGTAGTGTCTGATAGTATGCTATATATACTGCCTGATAGTGTGCTATATATGTTGGTACTGCCTTATAGCGTGCTATAGATGTAGCTACTGGCTGATAGTGTGCTATATATGTAGGTACTGCCTGATAGTGTGTTATATATGTAGGTCCTGCCTGATAGTGTGCTGTAGGTAACGCCTGATAGTGTGCTATATATGTAGGTACTGTCTGATAGTGTGCTATATATGTAGATACTGTCTGATAGTGTGCTATATAAGTAGGCATTGCCTGATAGTGTGCTATATACGTAGGTACTGCCTGAGAGTGTGCTATATATATAGGTACTGACTGATAGTGTGCTGTAAGTAATGCCTGATAGTATGCTATATATGTGGGTACTGTCTGATAGTTTGCTATATATGTAGATACTGTCTGATAGTGTGCTATGTATGTAGGCACTGCCTGATAGTGTGCTTTATATGTAGGTACTGCCTGATAGTGTGCTATATAGGTAGGTACTGTCTGATAGTGTGCTATATATGTAGGTACTGTCTGATAGTGTGCTATATATGTTGGTAGACTTTTAGTGTGCTGTACATGTAGGTACTGTCTGATAGTGTACTACTTATGTAGGTACTGTCTGATAGTGTGCTATATATTTAGGTACTGTTCTGATAGTGCGCTATATATGTAGGTACTGTCTGATAGTGTGCTATATATGTAGGTACTGTCTGAGAGTGTGTTATATATGTAGGTACTGTCTGGGAGTGTGCTATATATGTAAGTACTGCCTGATAGTGTACTATACATGTAGGTACTGCCTGATAGTGTGCTATATATATGTAGGTACTGTCTGATAGTTTGCTTTATATGTAGGTGCTGTCTGATAGTGTGCTATATATGTAGGTAATGTCTGATAGTGTGCTATATATGTAGGTACTGCCTGATAGTGTGCTATATATGTAGGTACTTGTTGATAGTGTGTTATATATGTAGGTACTGTCTGATCGTGTGCTATATATGTAGGTATTGTCTGATAGTGTGCTATATATGTAGGGACTGTCTGATAGTGTGCTGTATATGTCGTTACTGTCTGATAGTGTGCTATATATGTTGGTACTGTCTGATAGTGTGCTATATACGTAGGTACTGTCTGATAGTCTGCTATATATGTAGGTACTGTCTGGTAGTGTGCTATATATGTAGGTACTGTCTGAGAGTGTGCTATATATGTAGGTACTGTCTGGGAGTGTGCTATATATATGTAAGTACTGCCTGATAGTGTGCTATACATGTAGGTATTGCCTGATAGTGTGCTATATATGTAGATAATGTCTGATAGTGTACTATATATGTAGGTACTGTATGAGAGTGTGCTATATATGTAGGTACTGCCTGATAGTGTGCTATATATGCAGGTACGGTCTGAAAGTGTGCTATATACGTAGGTACTGTCTGATAGTGTGTAATATATGTAGGTACTGTCTGAAAGGGTGCTATATATGTAGGTACTGCCTGATAGTGTGCTATATATGTAGGTACTGTCTGATAGTGTGCTATATATGTATGTACTGTCTGATAGTGTGCTATATATGTAGGTACTGTCTGATAGTGTGCTATATATGTAGGTACTGTCTGATAGTGTGCTATATATGTAGGTACTGTCTGATAGTGGTGTATATATTTAAGTACTGTCTGATAGTGTGCTATATATGTAGGTACTGTCTGATAGTGTGCTATATATGTAGCTACTGTCTGAGAGTGTGCTATATGTGTAGGTACTGTCTGAGAGTGTGCTATATATGTAGGTACTCTCTGAGAGTGTGCTATATATGTAGGTACTGTCTGATAGTGTACTGTTTATGTAGGTACTGTCTGAGAATGTGCTATATGTGTAGGTACTGCCTGATAGTGTGCTATATATGTTGGTAGTCTGTTAGTGTGCTATATATGTAGGTACTTTCTGATAGTGTGCTATATATGTAGGTACTGTCTGATAGTGTTCTATATATGTAGGTACTGTCTGATAGTGTGCTATATATGTAGGTACTGTCTGATAGTGTGCTATATATGTAGGTATTATCTGAGAGTGTGCTATATATGTATGTACTGTCTGAGAGTGTGCTACATATGTGGGTACTGTCTGAGAGTGTGCTATATATGTAGGTACTGTTTGATAGTATGTTGTATGTGTAGGTACTGTCTGATAGTGTGCTATATATGCAGGTACTGTCTGATAGTTTGCTATATATGTAGGTACTGTCTGATAGTTTACTCTATATATAGGTACTGCCTGAGGTTGTGCTATATATGTAGGTACTGTCTTTGAGTGTGCTATATATGTAGGTACTGCCTGATAGTGTGCTATATATGTAGGTACTGTCTGATAGTGTGCTATATATATGTAGGTACTCTCTGAGAGTGTGCTATATATGTATGTACTGCCTGATAGTGTGCTATATATATGTAGGTACTCTCTGAGAGTGTGCTATATATGTATGTACTGCCTGATAGTGTGCTATATATGTAGGTACTGTCTGATAGTATGCTATATATGTAGGTACTGTCTGATAGTGTGCTATATATGTAGGTACTGTCTGATAGTGTGTTATATATGTAGGTACTGGCTGATAGTGTGCTATATATGTAGGTACTGTCTGGTAATTTGCCATATATGTGGGTACTGTCTGATAATTCAGGTGTTTTGATAAACAAGAGAGAACAGGCACAATTTAATCAACTTCGAGTGGCGCAGTCGTTCAGAACGTTTGCGTCTTCCATGTAACCCCGAAATTTCGAAGTCGTGTTCACAACTCCGCGCCCAGTCGACATCATATACGTGTATGTCTGTCAGATTCGCTTTAATATTATCGTTCCACCTACGCTCAGAACTTGCAGCATTTTCCCTCGCATATCTATTACTCCCCAGCGTGCGAGTTTTTTTGTTGTGAACTGTTGCTTTCGTCAAATTGTTTAATGTTAAAATCTGTAAATGTTAACAGACGTTAAATGCAGACTTTTGCAACAGCAGCAACAAGACAGCATATGTACGTATAACGTGGCATCGAGACGCGTTGGTAGCTGCGCGCCCTTGACCCTTCTCAGGTGGCCACAGCACTTAAGGCACTATGATAAACCTGGTGTTATGCTTTTGTTTGTACGCAACTTATTGCTTTTATACCTTGGCTAGCAATGTACACATTACACTTATCTCACGTACGCAACTTGAAACCTTCACCCCGTCTAAATATTTTCTCATTGCTACATTAAAAGCAATATTTCGTACACAATTTGTAGCTATATTCAAAAGCAATCTACACACCAAATTTCATATTATTTTTTCATAATGAATAAATATTAAATATAATGATGGCCTGGGAGGTTGAGTTGGCTATTGAAAAGCTAAAAAACCACAAGTCACCGGGTAGTGATCAAATACCTGCAGAACTGATTAAAGCAGGGGGTAGGACTATTCGCGGTGCGATTCATAAACTTATA
>Ga0268261_10004498_pt1 | contig 10458 bp, 15 predicted proteins | sample TergutNc150P1_FD_190353 | JGI IMG/M metagenome (GOLD analysis project Ga0268261, IMG submission 190353) | Nasutitermes corniger P1 segment gut microbial community from laboratory colony in Florida, USA - Nc150 P1 (SPAdes) (version 2) | ecosystem: Host-associated > Arthropoda: Insects >...
TCAAAAATGGGCAACTGACCCCAAATGGGCCCAAATTTGGGGGGTGCTCTTTTGCACCCCCACTTTTTTGAATTTTGGGCCCGGGGGCATTGCCCATCGACCGACCAGAGCCGTCAACATACTACTGACCCCTTCTACAGTGTTGGCACCAGAATAGATCCTTTAATAGCACTAAAGATCGGATAGCTTCGGACTGTGATGGGAAGGTGCGCTTCATTATTACGTCCCACCAGATGTTGGGACCGGGAAAGTGACTATGAAACTTCTTGGAGAAGGAGCTGCAACGGAAACGTAGGCGTATGTGGGGAAAGTTTAGAGGGAGCAGTTGCTGAACGGATAGCCTTCGTGAGCGTAGCGCCATAATATACTGACCGTATGTGGTCTCGATAGTGAGTGCGAACCTGTCCAGTTCGAGAACCATGTGAAAGAGTGTATGGGATGCGGAAGCGAGTAGGTAGGGAGGCTGCCGCCTGCAGATAGAACAGCTGCAGTCGTTGGGACGCTGACATCTGGTCACGGGACGTAATATGTTTTGAGTCCTGGTGACACATGCGGGGCAGTGTATATCGTCTCTCCACCCTTCGGATTCCGCTCTGTAGTGTTTTAGACATACCAGTTCGGGTGGGGCTGGATAGTCGCTGCGAACAAAGGTCAGACAATATTTGGCAAAAGTGAAACGTTTGTAATTTAGCCAGATAAAGTGTACGAAATCGAGATTAGAAGAAGGGTTGCAATTTTCGGTGGTATCAACTCCACAAAAAGCAAAGCACATTTTGAATTCGTTGCCGTACGAGATATCGTAGTAGAAGATATCTTCGACGACGTCGACGTGCAAAAATTAAAAGAGGAAACCGTGGTCGTAGAAATTGTCCGGAAGGTCGGGATCCTGCTGAAAGAGGCGTTGCAAGAAGGGGGAGTCAGTCATGGCTAAGAATAGAGATGCTAAATTATACGTGTCGAAAATACCAGCCATGTGAAGTACAAAATTGCCCGCGAAAAAGCAGCAGATATCTTGACAGAAGAAACAGTCCTACAGGAATCGCCTTATGTGTGTAGAGTGTGGGAAACGTAAAGGGCAGAATTCTGGGAGTAGAGTGCAGTTGCCGGTAGATGCGCGCAAGCGTCTCAGGTTGTCGTATCGTTCGGTGGTGGCTGTAAATATTTGGCCGTTTATTAGCATGATTATCTGAAATAAAAAATTTGTGCTAGCTATTGTATCGTTTAATTTCATACTAATTACAATGAAAGGATATATATGTATGGAACGACAACAGCAGCAAATATGCTAGATTTGAATCGTTGGAGGGGGACCATGTATGCCTTCAACACCAACTCCATCATGGTTATGTTTATTAGACAACTCTGACACGTAGTATGTGTCAGAGAGTCCTGCCACAGCTGTTCTAACTCGCTATCAAACATTTGCAATAAAGACATTCTTCTCCCCCGTCCACCGATCAAGAGTTCTATGTACAAATTTAAAGCACTGCCCAGGTAATACATGCGTTCCGAGATACATCGGACCATAATATTTTCATGTCGAGTACACATGATTACCTGAAATAAAAGATCCTAGCTATAATATAATCAATTATGATTTACACACACACACACACATTCTATTCTAACACCAAGATGTAAGAATTGGAAGCACTGTTGATGTCTAGTTATTTAAGGCTTAGTGTGATTGTTTTATCATTGATAGCACTCAAATCGTCATCACCGAATAGAGCCCCGTAACGACGGGGTAAGAACACTTTCACGATTGTGTGTGGGGATTCTGCTTGTAGCGTCATTAATATCGGCTCGCCGTATTTTGTCTGGACGCTCTCCGCTCGCTCGATTGGATACGGCATGTCAATCTTCAAAGAAGTGACCTTTGTCTGCTGACATGATGTGACCATCTTAAATTTTGTAGTTAGATCCATCTAAAAAATCGAAACACCAGCGCGTAAGCTCCAAATAACCGTGCAGGAGTGCGCGAACAGCGGGTAGGGGACCGTAGTAAAAGAAAAACGCTTACCTCAGAAAATTTTTTTTCTCGCTCTTTGCAGGAAGTCTTAATGTCACTTCACTTCACTCCCAACTGTGCCTGTGCGGCGCAGTACTGTGCAGGCCTTTTATAGCCCGACGGTAATGTGATAGAGTTTTAGGAAGCCTGTTTCAGCATAATCGTATTTGGTCACGTACAGAGAATTCTAGGAAGCCTGTATTTGGTCACGTAGTATAGTTGTTACGAGCAATAAAGACATAAGTACCGTGGGTACAATAGAGATCTATGAAGGCGATATCCTCATTTCTTCGCGCACTTTACAGGTAAGTAATTTATTTTTTAATCATAGTATATTGTATGTATATGAGTGTTTGAAACGCAATCTGATCCTATCATTCGTGCCCGCAGATTTCAGAGTGAATATGTCGCAAAACGATAATGAGCCTCAGAGATTCACGATCGAGGAGGAACAGACCAGATAGTACAGGCGTTTCAATGCCCAGGAACGCAGCTTACCGTGCGTCTCTTACCTCCACCTGAGGGAGAGGAGGATCTGAACCCCATGTCCCATTTCCTAGACAGTGTGACAGAATTGTTCGAGTACGCGTTACGAGATCTCGAAGATAGCGATATGATTGGAATTACAATCAGTAATGAAGTTAATGTGAAGGAGAGAGCTATAGGGATCAACTTCAGAAGAAAGGACCAAATAACTGGAGATGTGATCTGGTCGGTGTTCGAGAAGGTGACCCAGTCGAATGCTAGGTTTAATGCTCTAGATAAATTGGTCGTGACCGTTCATTCTGTAAGGATGCCAGTCGGCCATGTTGGTGGTGTCGGAATCGCGACAAAGGGTATGCCGCTAGAGATTGTGATACGTCGGAAAAAAGTATCGTACAAGTCAGAGCGGAAATTAACTGTTTGGCTCACGCCCTGGTCATTGCAAAATCTAAAGTAGACGGCAATCCAAATTACAATTCGTACCGTCGCGGCTATAAGATACGTCCCATAGTCGATAGGTTACTTGAGACGACTGGTATTGACCTTCACGCGGTGGGGGAGTACCCGAGCTGATGCGCTTCCAGGAACATTTCAAAGAGTGTAGGATCGTCGTTATCGGAGGATTGAATTGCGAGCACATATATTTCGACGGTCAGGTAGAAGCAGAAAAAAATTTAACCTGGTGTATGATGACGTAAATAGACATTACCACGTGATAAACAATCTTACGGGTGCGGTGGCGTGACAATATGTATGCAGAGGCTGTAATAAAGGCTGTAGACGTGGCGTGACACATAAGTGCGGAGAGACGTGTAGTGACTGCAGGTCGGTTCATCCGTGTACGTTCTCGGAAGAAAGAGTCCCGTGCGAGTCCTGCAAAAGAAACTATAGAAGTCGCTCGTGTTTCGAAAAACATAAGACAAACAAGCTGGGCAGTAAGACCGTCTGCGAAAAGGTGCGAAATTGCGCCGTGTGTAACGTGTACATGTCGAGAAAGAATCACGAATGTTTCAAACCGTTCTGCGCGAATTGTAACGAGAACATGGAAATAAATCATCTCTTCTATATGCAGCCTTTAAAGAATGAAGTGCCTAGCGTCGATAACGTATTATTCGTATTCTTTGATTTCGAGACCTCGCAGGACACGAAAATTAGCGAGACGGCAAAACTTCACGTCCCTATCCTCGTCTGTCTTCAGCAATTCTGTACAGCATGCGAGATGCAAGACAAAGACGATGAGCGGGATTGCGCGCGGTGCGGTAAGAGACGTTATTCGTTTTTTGAAGACCCCGTAGGCGATTTGCTATCATACCTATACAAACCACGTCCCTGGTGTAAGAAGGTTGTCGCGATAGCACACAATGCCAAAGCCTTCGATTCGCAATTCATATTGAATAGGGCTATTTTACTCAAGTGGACCCCCGAATTCATATTAAACGGTTTAAAGATAGTCAGTATGAATATCCACCATATTCAAGTTTTGGATTCGGTCTCCTACATGCCAATGCCTTTGCGCAAGCTGCCCGAGGCATTTGGGTTTACGTCGTCTAAGTCGTGGTATCCCCATTACTTCAACACGAAGGCAGACTATGTAGGGCACATACCCGACATCGAGTATTACGGTGCTGACGAGATGTCGGAGGGGGAGAGGAGGGAATTCATGGCCTGGTATAAAAAGCAGGAAGTCAAGGTCTTCGACAACAGGAGCATGTTAGAACAATACTGTCAAGATGACGTCACCGTACTGCGACAGGCATGTCGTGTATTCAGACGAGAATTCCTAGAAATAGGAAATATCGAGGTTTTTTCGAGGTACTGACAATCGCGTCGGCGTGTAACAAGGTGCTGCGCAAAACAATTTTGAAACCCAACACGATAGGATTAATTCCTCCTGGAGGTTATAGTGCCATTCGGAGATACAGCAAGAAAGCGTTGATGTGGCTCCTGCGTATGGAACGTACTGATGGATGCCATATACAGCACGCGAGAAACGGACGAGAATTTAGACCTCCAGAAATGCCGCTTTACAGCGTGGATGGTTACTGTGCCGAGACTCGAACCATATACGAATTCCTGGGATGTTACAATCACGGCTGCAAGTGTCAGCTGTTCCGAGACGTGAAGACGCTGGCGAGCGGGAAGACGCTAGCCGAACGTTATGAACAGACGCTGCCAAGGATAGAGCACTTAAAGCGTGCTGGCTATACAGTCAAAGTACAATGGGAATGTGAATTTGAAGGAGCCGCCAACGATCTGCGGACACATCCCATCGTCAGACACGTGCCGATGAACACTCGTGATGCTCTGTACGGGGGTCGAACCGAGGCCATGCGTCTTCACTATAAGATCAGAGAAGATGTGGAGTCTGTTCAGTACTGCGATGAGTCTCTACCCCTACATCTGCAAATATTTCAAGTTCCCAATTGGTCATCTGATCATTCATGTAGGGGAACCATGCGCCGACTTAGACGCCTGTCTAAAATGGAAGGTCTGATGAAATGCAAGATCGTACCGCTAACGAACCTCTAACACCCCGTCCTACCATACAGATATGACAAGAAACTGTTATTCTGCGTGTGCCGAACATGTGTCCAAGAATACAATGCTAAGAGCGAATGTCAGCATCGCAGCGACGCAGAGAGATGCTTGGAAGGCACGTGGGTCATAGACGAGATGCGATTGGCCGTAGACAAAGGACATAAAATTGTGGAAATTCTCGAAGTCTACGAATACCAAGTCACATGGTACGATCCCGAAACGGGTAATGGCGGCAAAGCGAGGTCTACCAAAACTATGTCTCAACTCGATGTGGGGAAAATTGACGGAGAGAAGTAACAGGAAGTTAACGAAGTTAATCTCAGAGCCTGGAGAACTGTACAGATTCTTGGTAACGCCAGGTGTCGAAGTGCAAAGCATGTTGTTTGCCAGCGATGACGTAGTCTGGATATCTTGGCAGTATTCAGCAGACGAGTGTGTGCCTAGCTTACGTCATACCAATGAGGTCACAGGCGCTTATGTCACAGCCGGAGCAAGGATTCGTGTGTATGGCTTCTTAGACAAGCTGCAAGAAAAGGATATCTACACGGATACGGAGTCTGTGATATTTATACAGCCAGGGCCTGGAAGCGAACCCACTCTAATAAAGACGGGCGACAATTTAGGTCAGATGCAATCTGAATTTGAAAAGATGAAATAATCGTGGAAGTGGTCTGTGCCGGCCCTAAAAATTACGCATACAAGACGTGTAATACGACGACTGGCCAGAGCAAATCCGTTTGTAAATTGAGAGGGATAACGCTTAATTATAGCGCTTCGCAATTGGTAAATTTTGCAAAGATAAAAGACATGATCTTGAGTAAGAAGAACGACGAGACAGTTATCGTGCACACAGAGCATAAGATCAAACGCAAAAAGATTGATGAAAGAGTACATTTAATTAGCGAACCCGAGGACAAGACGTATAGAGTGTCGTTTTTAAAGCGAAGACGTCTCAACGACAATACGTTACTTTCGTTCGGGTATATAAGTGGGACGTGAATGTCAAAATAGGGCATTCACATGGCCAACAACATCAGGTTGAAACATCCCTTCTCCTGCATAGAGAGCGGTCCGTCGGGATCTGGCAAGTCATCGTTTACCTTGCGTCTTGTGCAACATCTCGAATATCTCTGTACGGAACCTAACTTTAACGGTGGCATCATCTGGTGTTACAGTGAGAAGTCTGCCGTTTCGGAACAAAAGTTTGCCGCTATACATAAGAACGTCAGTTTTCACGAGGGCGTTCCCCAGAATTTTGGCGACGACCTAGGTAGAACGTGCCTCATAATTCTCGACGACCTGTTGAATGAGGTGTATTCGAAAGACGTATGTGACCTGTTCACGAAGGGCAGTCATCATAGGGATATTAGCGTTATTCTTATTACGCAGAATCTGTTTCATCAGGGGCGTTTCTGTCGAGACATATCGCTAAACGCTAAATATTCCGTCGGCTTAAAAAACGTCAGAGACAAGAGTCAATTTCAATACTTGGCGCCACAAGTGCATCCCGAAGACAGCGATAGTTTATACAAGTCGTATCTGGAAGCTACCGAGAGACCGCACGGTTATCTTATATTAGATTTCGCCCAAGACACAGACGACCGTTTGAGGTATCGCCCCAACGTCTTCCCGGACAAATATTCGCCTATAATCTACATGCCGACGAAGACGAGTGATGAAGCCGATAAGATCGAATTATCACACTCTGCAAGTATTAAAGACGGCGGATCTTAAACTGCGTAAAGCCATACTCGCAAACTGTAAGAGTGAACTTGTGAAAACTCTGAGCGAGTGCTCTCTAAACCTGTTGCGAGGCAACGTCAAGTTGACACCGTGCCAGAAGAGGAAATTGCGAAAACACAGAGGACACCTACGCAAGCTAGCCGATAGGCACGTTTCACTAACTTCCAAGAAGAAGGCCATTGTTCAGCGAGGCGGTTTCTTGCTCCCTCTCCTAGGCGCTGTGTTGCCAACTATCGCCAGTCTAATATTCAGACAGTAGCGCGACTCGTAGATCATGTTAGGTAAAATTTACCTCGTATCGCTAGATTACCTAAATACCGTCACGAACAATAACAGTAACATCCCACCCCTCCGCCCACCGACACGGTTCGAAAAGCCTCGGAGGCAAGAGAGAAATGTAAAAGCCGTACACGACGGTCTGTACAGACGAAGAAGCTAAAGAAGAAATATACGCCGAAACGTGAACATGATAGGTGGGTTGCAAAACGCTCCGCGGCGAGACGTGACTATGATAAGTGGTTTAAAGTACGTGCCAAACTTCGCGAGGCGGATGTTGAAAGAAAGAGTCAGATAAAGACTAGCTGATTTCTTAAAGCAAGTAATACCGTCCGCCTCCTCCTCCTCGCCGCGTGATGCGTCTCATTCGGGTACGCAAAAAGAACATGGTCCCACAAAAGGATACATAAAATCCGAACGTCCTCCTCCTCATGCAAAACGACGTGTAGCATATAAGACGATGACGCCGATTCCATCTACGTCTAGTGAAGTCGTTTATGAGTCGTCTACTCCACAGCCCTCAATTAAACGAGACGTTGATGACGATGATGACGATATAAGCACCGATGACCAACGTGTAGAACCCCCCGTTCTAGATTACGGTGCGTTGACTGTGGGCGCATTGGCTACTACGTACGTGTCCCCATATTAGTATGAATCTAAGAGGCGAGGTCTCGATACACAGTATGGTATCTGAAGAGACGCTGACGGGTTCATGATCGGCGATTCGCGAGTGGGTGTGGATAGCGATGGTAATATCCATATCAAGAACGTACAGTTCCCGGCTACAAAGGGTCTGGGGAGCTCCTGACGCGTAAGAGGGTGGATAAAAAATCGATTACCACCGACGATCTAAAACAATATAAGACAATTTTGGAGATGACCAATGCGCATTTGAAAGGTTATGAGCCCCATGCTAACATCCGCACTTCCAAAAGTCTCAAGTTTAGGGAGGTTATTTCCAGGCTTTTCCCAGACACCACCACACGTCAAAGTGTGCTGAAGCCGCATAATGTCGCGAGTGGATAACGTATTAAATAGTCATGCTGCGGAGACTGTATTCCGATCCTGGAGTACCGTCAGCGTTTTCCAGCTTACAAAAGCTTCAACAGGCAGTTAGACACGCTCCTCCCAGTAAAAAACAAAGAAGAAGAAGAAAACTTCAAGTCAGACAAAGGCGTGGCTAAGGACGCAAGATGCATATACGCTGCATCGGCCCCTCAGAAAACGATTCTCCAGAAATCCGTACACCGTCAATAATATCGACGACGTTTGGGAAATCGACATTTTGGATTTGTCATCATTGAAGAAATATAATAATAATTATAGGTATCTACTGCAGGTAATTGGGGGGACTGCAGGGGACCCCAAATACACGAAACCCATACGCAGACGACCCGTGTGGGTGCGTACAGATAAGGGGAAAGGGTTTTTGAATACCCAATTTCAGACGCTGCTAAAACGTGAGGGTATAGAGTTTCAAGTCTGTAGAAATCCCAACGTCAAATGTGCGGCCGTGGAGCGCGTCAACAGAACGCTGCGCGATAAACTGTCCAGATATTTCACCTATAAGAACACGTAAAGATGTATAGATGTCCTGTCCAAATTTGTCAAGGGGTACAACGCCACGGTTCACTCGACCACGGGTATGGCACCCGCCGACCTGCGCGACACTGACGTCTTAACGATCTGGAATAAGATGCGCGGGAAGGCGGACCGAGCGCGACGTTTAAGGAAGGTAAAATTTCGGGTAGGCTAACACGTGCGCATCAGCAAGGGGAAGATGAAATTCGCGAAAGACGGCGAACAAAATTACACCACCGAGATTTTCAAAGTACGTAAGGTTGTGCATAGAACACCCGTCCCGTGTTCGAACTCGAGGACTTGCGCGGCCAAGAGATCAAAGGCCAATTTTACAGCGAAGAATTGGTTCCCGTTCGCATCACGAAAAAGACCACTTATAAGATAGATAAAATAATGGACAAGAGGTTCAGACGCGGCATTCTAGATTACCTGGTTCGATGGAGAGGATACTGCGCAGAATTCGATTCTTGGGTTCCTGCCAGCGATATACAGTCTGTTTAAATAGAGATATGGATCGCGATCATTTCTATATCACGTTGTTTAGGAACGCCTCTCAAGATATATACCCCGACAATAACATCGCCGCATTCAAGACACAATTGGCACAGCCCATAAGACTGGACCCGTCCGAAAAATGGGAAGTGGGAATGTGTGAAGTCTCCTACTCCGCGAGGCAGCAAAACCTGCAGTTACTCAATTTGAACGTCTTCGTGAACGCTCTGATGTATTGCGATCTTATAGCGCCACAAATTATAGGCACCACTAAGGCCAGATATCTGAGATCGTTCAGAATCGTGCCAACCGATTATGATAGGGAGTATCTATTCCAGCACTTGTATTATGTACCCGTGGATAAGAGAACCTTTCGGGACATACGTATCGAGATACTAAATCAGTCGGGGGAGCTGATCCCCATTAACGACAGCCAGACCCGCTTGAAAGTGGTCCTTCATTTTCGACGTGTCGTCACACGTTGATATATATATGACATCGATACACCGCTACCTGCATTTACAAGTATGACGTCGTTAGGACAGTATTATATACGTCAAGCAGGCGGAGGAGGGCGCGGTAACTCTGGTATCGGATCCCATATATTCCGTCCCGCCATTCATACAGCGAGGGCATGGTATCGGAAGCTTTCCTAGCGGGCTGTGGAGGAATGTGCGACCCGTTCTGTGGAGCAGTGCCAAGTCGGTCGGACGCGAAGCTTTGCGCACTGGCGCAAAAGTCATGACCGATATAGCCGCCAATCCCGGACAGATAGAGGACATCCTATCAGAACACGTTATGGAGACGACGCAGAATATTATTAAAAAATTACGAGGCGCAGGTAGCCGTAAACGAAAGAGACCATCTTCCCCCAAACCGCCGCCACAGCGCAAGCACAAGGTCAAGAGAGCTAGAATCACGAAGCGAAAATCTTCTAAACGCAAGGCCCCTTCCAAGACTATAAAAAGAGACATATTCTCGTGATTCGTATCAGTCACTACTCAATCATGTCTGGAGAAGTAGAGTTTGTGGGTAGCGAGTTCGATATCTTCGCACAAAAGCCGGTACAGTCGGCGATCCTAGGGACAGATGTGGTCCGCCATAAGCCGATAGCTACGGTAGTTCAAAACGATCTCGAATTTCTGATACCCGGCGATAGCGAGATATGTATCGATCTAGACATTAAACTCTACGTTAAAGGCAGGTTAATCGGCGCCGACGGGAAAGATCTCGACGCCTCAGATTTTACGGCGGGAACCAACAATTTCCTCCATTCTCTGTTCAGTCAATGTAGCATCTCACTGAACGGAGTGAACATCACGCCGGACTCA
>Ga0268261_10004499_pt1 | contig 10457 bp, 7 predicted proteins | sample TergutNc150P1_FD_190353 | JGI IMG/M metagenome (GOLD analysis project Ga0268261, IMG submission 190353) | Nasutitermes corniger P1 segment gut microbial community from laboratory colony in Florida, USA - Nc150 P1 (SPAdes) (version 2) | ecosystem: Host-associated > Arthropoda: Insects > Digestive...
ACTGTGAACGAAACATGTTGGGTTTTAATTTTTAATTATGCATCACATACATTTTTAACGTGTGGGGTTTTAAATGTGAATTGTGATAGTTCTTAATTAAATAAGTGCATAAGTTGGTAATAAAAATTGAATTGAAACCCATATATATTTTTTTTAATTCAACGTTCAAAACTGGCCCTTCCTCTATCATCTGGATGGGGATAGTGTGGAGGAGGAAGAAATGCCTCCTGCTTTTTGTATCCTAACATTCTTTTTGTGAGAATAGCGACTACATCAGTGAAGTCCTTGGATATTCTCAGTTTCTTTCTAGTAGACACAGATGTTTTGCTCGAGAGATGACAGCACCTCAAGTGATTATAAAAAGGCAGATACTGGTGTGCATTTAAAGCAACAAGCAGTGATTGTGTTCTTGGTCACCTAAGGTGAGAAACCGACTTTCATTCATGAACATTTGCTCAAACTGCCAATGTAACTACTGTTTCATGGCGGGTAAGAGGGAATAAAGAAACTGAAGCAAGAACTGCAGAACTTTATGATGGACCCTGGAATGATCATTTCAAGACTAGACTGACAGCAAGGAAAAATCATGGCTCTGGTTGTTTTGGATGAAACATGTGTGTCACTTGTGAATTTTTGGTTTGGGGGACAGCAATGAACTCTGACCACTATATTGAGACACCAATAAATCTGTCGAGTTTATCCTGCAAGGCAAATGTCTGAAGTGTTGATCCTCCATGGCAATACCAGTCCACATACCAGTGCACAAATCGGTGAGGCCATTGAAAAATTTGGATGGACAGTGTTGCTGCACCCACCTATATTCCTGATCTCACGCCATCAGATTTTTGACTGTTTGGCCCTTTGGAAGACAGCCTGTGAGGACAAGGCGTAGAAGAATGCTATGTGCTGATGACCTTAGAGGAAGGAGAGTGACTTTCACTGGGCAGGAGTGCATGCTCTTGTTCAGAGGTGGAAGAAGATTAAAGATGGTGACAATATTAAAAAATAACTGTGCCTTTAGCAATGTTATTCTGAATTTTATCAAATTCTTATGTGTCTAACTTGTGGATAGCATGAAATAAGAAATAGGAGGCATTACTTTCTGACTAACCTCTGTATAAATGAAATCTGATCTGTTGTCTGATAACAAGCAGATTTTTCTGCATAAACCTTGTGTTCGAACAAAGAAGATGATAGAATGTTGTCCTTTTCTCATTCTGCCGATACAACTTTCATTTTCGGTATATTATGTCATTTATAATATTATGAATAGTATTTCTTATGACAAGAAAAGATGGATGACTTGCTGTACTGTCTTGTGCTTCCTTGAGCTTTTCCACATTTAAACCTATGAGAAATACTGTCCGCCATTTCAGTCCCATTGCTAAAATTTGTGAACAGAGAGAGAGGACCTGCAGCATTTTCATAATTCAAAGTTGCATTCCAGGTTTTGCCCTCTGCGTCTATAATACTTCTGACATCTCATACACTAGGTGTTACGTGGTATCATGAGATGTTACAATATGACGTGTTTAAAAGTTTTACAAAGGTTAAGCAATATTGGACACACTTTTAAATGTATTACTTTGCTAGTGTATGAAACATGTGCCAAAGTTTATCTTAAAATGTAAATATATCAATGTAAGTAGTATTAGTCCAGTAACATTGTTGCTATATGCACTGTCTCTTATTTTCGATTGTAAGTATCGTGATATATTCTGGAAGACGTGTTTTCCTGTATAATTTATGGATACAAGGTTTGTGTAAAGGTGAAAGGTGAAATTTTAAAATTACCTGACATGAGGTAATTACATGTATATTACAAACTCTGATCATCACAGAAAATAGAGACAAAACCTTAGTTTGTTTTAAAATGTCTGATGCTAGATATATGGCAGAGAGTTGTGAATAATACTATGCCAGTGATTTATTGACTGTTGTGATGACTTCCATTGACTGTTGTGATGACTTCCATTGACTGTTGTGATGACTTCCATTGTCTCAATATTCTTACCAGTTTCAACAAAAATGAGTTATTTAGAATAGAAGATGTTAAGGAAGGGAAATATTGATTCATGAATGACCAAAATTTTGCTGTATATTCTGGAAACAGGCTTAAATCTGAGGTTCATGCTGCTTGTGTAATGCCATCAAAAAGGACTGTAATGATGTTGTGATGAATAAGGATAAGAATAGGGTGGTGATCATCTGCAAATCTATGGCAGCCAAGACTTGTTTCATCTCTGGAAACAGATGATAATAGCTTGCCAACTAATTCCCCCTGGTGTAATCACAATCAGTGTAGGAAACTGACGTTTGCAAGTCTGTGCATCATCCTACGATTCAAATAAATCAACCAACAAGATGCAACAGTTCCACAAGTTTATTACTTGATGTTTATGTGTGGCTCAACATGTTTTGGGTGTCTCCTCGCCCATCATCAGGAGCATACACTTGCACTAGGAGCCTCTGGTTTTACTGTTGGAGAGTGGCGGTTCAAGCATTGTTGGTTGTGGCCTGCCAAATTATCTTGTCACACCATGACCAACAACGCTCCAACCGCCACTCTCCAGCGGTAAAACCAGAGGCTCTGATGTTGGGTGGGGAGATACCCAAAATATGTTGAGCCACACATAAATGTCAAGTAATAAACTTGTGAAACTGTTGCATCTTGTTGGTTGATTTATTTGAACAGTGTAGGAAGGTTCTTTACTTGCAAAAATTATGCAACTCTATGACCGATCTTCATAATACAACTTCAGAAATTTAAAGGACACTGAAATGACTTAACCTACTGCACCAAGAAGCTGTGGATTTGTTGGCATGACAAAGAAATTAAAATCAAAATTAAGAAGCCTGTTTCTTCTTTTACAGCTAGATTGGTATGTCAGTTTACAAAGCCTTTTTCATGAATTTGTATCCAAGGCTATGTCTTTTGTATCTTGCTGGGTGACCTCTATTTCTTTTGCATGTGGATTTATCATAGAGGGCAGACTTCGATAACATATTCCTGCACATTCTTTCTATATGTTGTTGCCAGTTTCCATTGCAGTCACATATGTCTTCCACTGTTTTTTTGAACTTGGAAAAATCATTTGAAAATCTTGTGGCAAGAACACCCAAGGAACTCTAAGTTTAAGAAGTAAGGACTGAAATATATTTTGGAGCTCTTACTCATTTCAGAAATTAAGGAGAGATATTTTTCCATCTAATTATGACTTACTCAAGTCTAACTGCCTCGATTCACAATAATATCCTGGATGTTTAGTTCAAAGGTTCTGCAATGTGCAAATGAAATGGGAAAACATGTTCTTACTTAATGTTTTGTGCCAAATATGTTTATAATGGAGGTTAATGTGATGTGATAAAATTAATTCTTAATTTATTAGTAACTGAGTGATATGTAAGATTAGCATAGTTGTACACATTTTAGTGAAGTGGCTATCAGACAGTTGTAGCTACTTTGCCATGATATGATATGATATGATATATGATATGATATATATGATATGATATGATATGATATGACTGAGTGTTAACTCATCGGTGCTGTACTTTGGTTTATCTGCAACCACTGTATAAATCATAGCACCCAGCAACTTTCAATCATTTTATGTGTTTGGATTTTATAGTATAAGCAATCTTCATTTGTCTTCCATGTTCTCCATTCATATTCAGGTACAGTAACCTAGTTATGCCTTTCACTGTGGTATGGCTGCAGGTTCGCATCTTGCCCACGGATAGGTAGATTATTAGCAGGTACATCATATTCCATGACCGCCACATAGCCACTTGTCTGTATAGGGCTTTTTAAACGAATGACAGAATTTAATTTACCCTGTTATTAGGCACTTTATATGACATGCTATGACAGAGGTAAATAAAAAATTATCCATAGGCCTGATTGGCTGTAACAACACTCCCAAACTTACAGATGGCAGCATATTAAGACTACAGAAACTAGTGTTTGAAATATGTTTTCTGTTAGGTCTGAGGTTCTTACAGCAATGAGTTTTAAGATCTGGTCTATGAAGCCATGTTTTGGTAGGTGGGGACCAAACTTTCAGTGGAGCATGTTGCCTCTGTCTTCAGGATTTAGAGATCCATAAGTTGGAGGCGGCTGGTTTCTCTGAAACTTTGGTACCTGTTTACCAAGCTATGTGGCATCACATCCCAGAAGACCATAATCTGTGTGTTTTCTGTCTCAAATTACATAATATAGCATACATGTGTTTTAATATGCCATGAGGTTAAAATATGTTCAAGAAAATAGCACTTCTGTACTGTATTTTCTTTTGTTCAGTTTAAACCCCTTTAAGCCGCATATTAACTGTATACATTTAGTTTTCTGTATGTACAAATTGGAGACATTAATTGACATTTACAGTGTCAGGTATATGGCCCATGATGTTTACTGGTGCTGATAATATGGCCCATCAGCCCAAATAATTGCCCATTCCTCTTCTAGATGTACAGACCAAGTACCTAAAAGCTGACTGTGTAAATATATACTGTGTGATATTTAACTTGTCATGTCAGCTGTTAACAACACATTACATTCGTATTTCTTCATACAAATTCTGTCCTCTGTTAATGTCTATCAGGAGGTGGAATATTAGAAGAAACAAACCAACCTTAACCCAGTGTTGTTAATCTGAGCATTACTAAACTGAAATTTGTTTTATTTTGAACTTGTAAGATGTTTCTTGACAGAAATTGTTTATGGGTAATTTCTGCCATCTCAGAGCCTTGGTTTCCATCCTTGTTCAATTCAGGACTGCTAAAATAACAGTGAGTTCTCTGAAATCTGTGTCACATTGCATAGTACAAACAGTAGATTCTAGGGCAAATTGTTTCTTGCACATTGAAACTTGTTTATGTACAGTATAAAACTTGAAGTTATTTTAGTACTTCACAGAGAACACACTGCATTTCCATTAAAATGAGTGGTCATTCATTGCTCTGTAGGAAAATAACTACTGTTTATTCTGAGAATAATATGGAACACTTAGGTACACTCAGACAAATTGCAGAGTTTTTCAGCTTTAGAGCACTATGCTGTATGGAGATAATGACTGTTGTATGGCGTCAGTATCAAAGATTTGTCATAATTGTCCACAGTGGACGTTTTCTATTAAACATTATTCACGAAGACATATGGGATAATTTGTCCAAACTGTGTTGATCAGTATAACTACAAAATGAAAGTTAATCACACTTGACTTACAAAATGAACCCTGTGGGCTCTAATAAATATGGTTCAGCAGAAAATGTTCAGTCACTAAAAGCCGATGGAAATTGAAACATGTCACTAACTACAGAACAGTAATGTTTCTTGCTGTGGTATATTATTTGCATGTTTTTAGTACAACACTTACAAAAACTTGTGAACCAGCAGCAATTCCAGAGACCTCTGTTTAGGAAACACTTGAATCAGGGTATGTAATCTAAAGGAAGTGTCTCTTTTTCCTAACCAGGTAGAACCATATTACAAACCAGCCATATAGGCCTTGATTTCTGAGCTCCATAACATTTTGCTGCTGCATATAAACCTTCAGTTCAATGACTGGTTAATCTGTGGTAATGCATTTTGAAACTCCTTCCAGTATTCTTTGAATATCTTGATTCATGTGTAGCTGAAAATCTGTGATACAAGGAAACTGTCAATTATTTGGAAGAAGGATATGTTTTGTAATCTCTCTCTGGCTTCAACTTCCGGTAGAATCAGAGGGTACCTACTTTTGAAGTCTGTTTAAATAAGACTGTACTATTGTCACATCACAGTGAGAAGTCCCATGGATTGACCTCTCCACATCTGTCTCAATCTCTTGTACTTCCCACTCCATTGTTATGTCCATCTGTGCCCACTTTGGGTGGGCTGCCATATGCCAGAGGATATTTTAGAGTGTAAGAATGGGCAGAAAGCAGGCAACCTTGAGGCTTGCCATAAGAACTATTTGTGAGACTTCTTCCATGTCAGTGTAGTTCTTGTAACTTAACCTCTTGACCACAGAGGTCACTGAGGAGAACGTTTTGTCATAACAGAGAAAAAACAACAGGAGGCTGAATGAGACTGCATTATGTGAGATGTTATATTTGTACTTTTCACCAAAATATATAAGAATGATCACATCAGGGACCTTGAGATGGGCAGAGCATGCAGCAAGCATGGAGACGAAGGGAAATGCATAAGTTCTAGTTGGCGGAAACCTAAAGGGAAGAGGAGACTTTGGAGATCTTTGCCTTTATCAGAGGATGATACTAAAATGAGTCATAAAGAGAAAAGGGTGATTGTGTCAGCAGGATTCATATGGGGAGTCAGGGTAGGGCCCTGTGGTGGGCTGTTGTGGACACAGTGGTTAACCTTGTGCTCCTGTGCAAAATTCTTGAACTGTCTTAATCAATAAACATTTTAACTTCTAGTGTTTTTTCAAGAAGAGCTGAAATTAATCAGTCATTCATTCAGTCAGTTGGTCACTCACTCACTTAGTCAGTTGTTATATCGTGGAAGATGGCTGGTTTGGCACTTTACTCCCACCAAAAATGTCTTCTAAAGTGATATATTTTTTTGTGTAACCCAGACTTTATGTAACACAATCACTCAGCATTTGATATTTGTACAAAATTTCTCTTATTCTGAGTATCTGGTGACTGAAAGAAATTGCCCTGAACATTAAGGCAGCAGATTTCTCTGATATGTTATTGTCAATCTACCAAACTACACTGCATCACATCCTAGAAGATCATAGTAATATGGAAAAAGGTACGTGGAAAAATTTAACTATTATTTTGCTCAGAAGTCATGGCTAGTGTAGTACAAATCTTAAAACTAAGTAATCAAACCTTAACATGAATATTTGTGACTGAAAATTTTTGTCAGGATGTTTATTTCAATCATATTTGACATGCTTCTCCTTGTAATCATGTTCTATTTTGGTATCAGTGTTTTCTGTTCTGTCTCAACATGTACCAATTGTAAAGTAAGCTTATGTGTTGTGTTAGATTAATTGTATGTGGATTAGTTCCCTTCCAAGTGGCATGATAGAAACAGCTGGTAGTTAGGCCTATAGAACATAATCAAATCAAGTGAGTATATTTTGAATGCTGCAACTAATGAATTGCCTGACAGGTTAATAATGTAATAAGATTCCTCAGGTTTCATATAAATGTCTCATGGCATTTTATAATCTATATTGTCACGTTTCTGTCATGCAAACAAAATTGTGATTTCAAGTTTACTTTATTTCTTCTTGTGTATAAGTAATCCTTGTATTATCCTTTACATAATCTGCAATAAATGTTGTAATGTCATTTATAAAGAATATGTATATATATCGCTGCATAATATGTTGTTTAACATCTATTTGGTACATTTCCAGACCTGCCTCATTACTGTCACTGCAGCTCATATTTGTTATTCCTTCTCCTTTGCATTGGTATCCTCATTCATCTAATTCTTTCTACATGAGTTCTACAGTTTTGTCTGTATGTTTCATTTTACTGCTAAGTTCATCCTCATGCAGCCTTCTGATGCTGTCTTCTTTCTTCATTTTTGAAAATAAAGTTTCAGATCTGTAAAGTTTATGAAAGTAGAGGTAATTATTTCTGTTTCATTTTTTATTTCTCACATTATCTCTCTCTCTCCACCGACATTTCGCATCTCTCAGTTTAAGATAAGACTCTATTTATTGTGAAAATATATACTGACAGAAACTACTTAGTGTTATTAACATGGTAATAGTGTAAATGAATTCACGCCTTATTCAACACAAAAACAAGTACAGACTTTGAAAGATTGAGGTATAGGTGCAAGACATGTAGTTTATTAATTGTTGGTGATGCATAAAGTGTGGGTAAATTCTTCACCAGCTGAACGACCAACAGCGTTTGAAGGAGGGCTTTGTTCCGTGGAAGTGAGTACGGATAATTAACCCTTATCCTGCTAACGTGGAGAAAATGGTGAGCTCCTAATAATGCCAGCAAACAGCAGATGGGATTTAATTCAGCGTTTAAAGGGTTAAGTCTTTGTAATATGTAAACGGGGATGATTTAAAGATGTAAGAAGCAGACTCAGAGTCTGGATTATGTTGCTCACAATCGTGACCAGTGGCGGGCTCTGGTGAGTGTGTGGTGAACCTTTTAGTTCCGTAAGTTGCGCGTAATTCCTGTACCAGCTGGGCGATATTAAATTCCCCACGAGAGACACTGGCCCTTCCATGTGGTCAGGTTATTGTCGTGGCACCAAAATCTTTTTGTTTTCTCTTGACAGTGTTCTTGTTTATTAAAGATGTTGCTTTAGAATAAGTAGGATTATTAATGGGTGTATACTAAAAGAACGATACTTTACCTAAATACACGTGTTCAAGCCACAGAGCATCTATATGTGTATACTGTTCTGCAGTTGCCTGTTCCCCCTCCCCCCCATCCCTGATTACGACTTCGGTTTTGTTCAGTTGGGTATTTTGTTGCGGGCAGGCATGACACTAATTTTGCAACGTGTCTAGACACTATTAGCACGCTTATTAAACACGTTTAAACACAACTGAATTCTTAGAGTATTCATATTTATTGTAACTTTGTTATTTGCTATATGAATATTATCAAGTGCAGCTCCATCATATACATCTTCCTTACACTTCTCGGGTTCTTTCAGCCGTCTTGAGGGGATATGATTATCTATGACCTGCATTTACTTTTAAAATAAAGTTATGAAAAAGCTGTAGTGTCTACACATGTTTGTTGTGGTCATTTTATCTCTCTTATAAGGATGATACAATATGTCCCGATAACTGGTTACTTTAATTACATGTTGGTATCATTGAATAATACAGGGACATACAGTACGGAAAGAACGCGGGCGCGGATCAGTGTTAAGTGTCGGTTTTAACGTTTTGAGTGTTGGTGTTTGTGTACATTTACGTATGTTTTGTGTGATTATCATAAAAGAATCGACGTCCACAAGGAACCATGTATTCTTTTATGTGTTCAAGAGGACAGATTCGTTTTTTCAGGCAATCGAATGCTGTGATTCATCTGTTCCAGTGTGTCAGGTGGTTCATATATCAGGTAAGAAACGTTACAACTATATCGTATATGGTGTATGCTTTCCACATAACCTGCCCTGCACCCATACATTGAAGCTGCTAACAATACGGAGTCGAATGTTTATTATACGATGTTGTATGAAAAAACGCGAGGCCCTAGTACCTGTAGAACTGTCTCACGTAACAACATTTCTGCTTTGCGTTCGGAAGGTGCCCGGTTCAACTCCGGCATGCATATCATAGGTGCATACATGCCTATGTTAATGCGTTCTGTTGACCCAAAATTTAGTCACAAGTGATAATGGGATGTGTAGTAAGTCATAAAAAGCATGTGATATGGGTATAAATTAACAGACGCACGATATAGTTATCTGTGCACACAACACTTTATTTCTGTCCTTGCGTACGAAGTTCTGCAGCCGGCCGCATGCTTGCTACTAGTCTCTCTCGCGTCTTGCTGTCTAGTCGCTGTACCTTTGTTACTTGTTATGGCCCCATGTGTTTGCTGGAACTAAAAGCTGCTGTAGCTGACCTCAGCAAGCATTTTGTCGTATGCTGTGATTATAATCTTTCTGAAACTGCCCTGTTGCCATTCGCTTGCGAAAAGTGTTGTTGTTATGCACTCGCGACTGTTGTGTGAGAGTTTATGAAGTATTGGTTCTCGGACGTTAAATATCGTGGATTGGTGGGTGGACTAGTCAGAGGCGTCCACCACAAGCACAAAGACAAGATACAAGTGTTGTATTTCGCATGCACGATTTAAATGTTGTACTGCATTTATTATATACTGCTAATTTAACCTTTAAAAACCGTGCGTCCTATATATAGGACGGGCATACCGCTACCCTCCAGATGTTGCATTTTATATATATTTTTTCAACAAATATAAGTACTGACTATTTTAAACATTCTGCACACTCTGTTTTTCTCTTCAAAATGCCGTTCATTTCATAATGCTACCTTTCTTGGTTCCTGTATTATTCACATTTTACATACAGGGTGTGTGCTAAAATTTAAATGTGAACCTCGGGTGCCAAAAGGTTAATTACACATCATTTTTGAAGGTTATAAATTCCTCGACACCACAAAAGAAATGTGCATTATCTTCTTAATGCTTATTTAATTTCGCCTTTTCGTGAATCACGCCACTGAATTATACGGCAAACCGCTTATAACTTTGATGTCAGCAGGGTATGTACATGTCTGAAAACAGGATGGCATTTTCATTTTATGAACATTATGTACAGCTGGCTTCTTTGAAATTCGTCTTGGTTATGTACAACGAAGTTCATTAACCCTTTAAACCCCGAATTAAATCCCATCTGCTATTTGCTGGCATTATTAGGAGCTCACCATTTTCTCCACGTTAGCAGGATAAGGGTTAAGTTATTAACCTTTAGGCTACTAATGTCA
>Ga0268261_10004500_pt1 | contig 10456 bp, 5 predicted proteins | sample TergutNc150P1_FD_190353 | JGI IMG/M metagenome (GOLD analysis project Ga0268261, IMG submission 190353) | Nasutitermes corniger P1 segment gut microbial community from laboratory colony in Florida, USA - Nc150 P1 (SPAdes) (version 2) | ecosystem: Host-associated > Arthropoda: Insects > Digestive...
GTGTCTTAAAAATTTCATCTGTGCTGCTTCTAAACGTTGTTCCTCTCTTTTCTTCAGTACCCAGGCTTCACTTCCGAATTTCAATGCTGCTTTAGCTGTAATGTTGTGAATTCTTAACTTCGTTTCTTTATTCATTTGTTTTCCAAAATGTCTCCTTATTGCTCCGTTTATTTTGTTATAAGTTTGCAATTTATCTTCTAAATCACTTTTAAATTCTGATATACAGTACCCCAGGTATTTAAAATCTGTTACTTGTTCAATAATATTATCATTTATCACAATTTTTACCCTCTGTATGTGGTTCCACCACATTGCCATTGATTTAGTTTTTGTGCTGGATATGGTCATTTTGTATTTTCTTGCTGTAAGGTTCAGGTGGTATGAAACACAAATTAAATAGTCAAATTATATTGTATCTGTTATACTGGAGTGTGTATAAGAGTTACAAGATCATTATAAATTCAGGGAGTCCTATCATTATTTTATACATATTGGCATGTCACATTACAGTTACATTTGTTGAACGTTGCTTTTCATTAGCAGTCTGAGTTGGAATTTTAGTTCATTCTGTACTCTGACCATGGAAAGATGACCTATAGGCAGTGGAGATGATGTTGCATTCTCTGCCTAATGCTATTTTTCTGCAGCCTCTTTTTGAATTGTCAACTAACCTAGAGAGCTTGTTACTAGTGAAGTTAATTGTGTGGTTGTCTGTACCACCAACGTTGCTCTGAACAAAATGGCTAAAGAAACAGATTATAGTGAAGTATGCATGGAGGGGCTGGTAACAACTTGAGGAATGTGTGGCTATATGTGCTATGGCTGTATGGATCCATCACACGGACACATCTGTATGAAAATGCATAGTTATTGAAGAGTTATTGCAGTAATGAGTTTGTTAATTTGTTCAGTAGATGGAGCATAAATGTGTTTATTGTGTATAAAATTTCTTTCCCAGTTATTAAAGTTTTGTAATTTGATTCTTTTCCAGTAACACATGATCCTGGTTGGAATGATCCTCCAGTATTTTCTTATGATGCTGTTGCTGGAACAGCACAGTCAAAGACTCCAAAACGGGGACTGCTTCTTAACAAGAGGGTGGCATTTCCCCTGAGTTCCCAGCCTCCATTAAATAAGCCTCAAACAACTAACAATGTGCCTCCTGCAATGCCTGTCACCAGCACAGGCCCTGCAGTTCAGCCAGGGCTGCCACCACTAGCAGTCCATTCCACCACAGAGAGGAAAACAAATGAGGAAAACACTCAGCAGACTTTGAAGAAAGAAGAGGCTCTTCAAAGAGTAATGGAAGGCTTTGAGCAGATTCTTCGAGATTCAGCTCATGATTTTGAGGTTTGTCTTTCACAAGGTAACTTCCTTTTCGTTTTAGGGCTGTGTCATTGAGCTGTACTTACGTGCAGAAAAAGAGTTGTGAAATCCAAATATTCTAATATCCAGTTTACATATTTATGGCATTGGTTCTTAACCTTGTTTGATTTATACATTGATAAAATAGCAGTGAGTTTTCTAAAGACTGATCCCTGTTCTACATCATTGTATATTATAAATAATAATAACTTTTAAATCCAGTTATTGCTACCATATTGAGATGTATTTGTTTACAACATAACATCATGTGCTGTTGTGTGGTATTAAAATGTAAGTAGTGTCACAGTCACTCACAAAGTACTTCCACAACTAAAAACTAGGCATGAAGACATATGACATCGTGTAAACTGTGTGACATCTATAATAGAAGGATATGCAGATTCATAATGGCACTGCCTCCTCATATCTGAAATAAGTATAATCCAAAGCTAAAATTCTTTGTCCTTATCCCACTACACCACCAGATACAAGGGAGAGTGTAGTCAGTTCAGAGAAATGAAAAATGTTACACCACACTTCATGTGGTAGAGATATGAGATCTTAATATGTTTCAGAGCTGTGTAGAAATGTTTTCACTAGTGCAGGCTGAATGTTGCCTTACTGGCAAATGAACTTTATAGTAAATATTATAATTGACATGGTAAAATTATCTTATCTCTACATTGTTCCACAGTGAATCAGAACAGCTTGCTTTGTCTCTCTCTCTCTGTTATACACACACACACACACACACACACACACACACACACACACACACACACACATTTATGAACCCAGCAACTATCATAATGATCACTCTTTGCCTCCCTTCTCATTATGACACAGTATAGTCAGTGTAGTCTGCTTGTATATCCATTATCGAAATATCAGTATGCCCATGAATTTGAGGTATGAAGTGTTACAACCAGTACGCTAGACTTACCATTATTTTAAAAGGCACATTACATGTAGTAGGCATTTTCTTATTAAAAACCCACAATTCATTCGTTTTCAGAAAAATGGAGGTGAAATTAGAAGGCGATTGGATGTAATGAAGAAGATGTGGGAAGAAGATCAATTAAAACCTGAGATTTATACCAAAATGATCCAACTTAGTGAAGGTTGGTTGTGTGTTTTGCATTAGTATGTTGACTGATTTGGATTATGAGAGGCAAGACTGGGCTCAGTTGTCAAGAGTACCTTGCCTTATGTACAGAATTATTAATGTGCCACTCACAGCATTCGTAACTATTTTCTGGGGAGATGGGTAGTTTTAACAGTGAGGCTAGGCCATGTGTCTGTTGTGTTCTAAACTCTGAAGCATGTGTCTTGGAGGACAGTTGACTGCTGAAAAACGTATGGAAGATAATTTTATATTCTGTTTGTACTGGAACAGGACTCCGCAGATCAGTGGGCTGGGATAATGAAGACAGTATAGTGACTTGCTATGACCACTCACTCCCATCAAGTACTGAAGTTAAAGGAAGAGTAGACCTCTACTCCTCGCGTGGGCCTACATGGCCTATTGTAGGGTGAACTTTACAGAATATGTTTAAAATAAAATTGAATTGTACTATTTATAAAGTATCACATTGACCACCTGCAGAGTGGATAATGTGTGGACACACAACTGACCATTAGCTGTTATTAAATAATTTCACTTGCTGTTACCTGCTGACAGTGCTGTTACATCATTATTCACACTCTGTAAACTTCTGTATCATGTTCATGACCCATTCATCGGTATCTTCAGTTCTTTGTGGCAGTACCATATAACAGATGATAATGTCTTCCAAGTTGTATTCATTTTTCCACATATAATCATTCTAATGCTGATTGTTATCTTTAATACTCTCACATCAAACATGTAGGAGATTAAACTATGGAAACAGAAAGATGTTTTTTAAACATTCTAAAAATGTACATTTTAGATTGAAGGAGGCTTGTGTAATTAATTGTTCTCCATTGGCCAATCTAGATAAGTCTCCATTGCTTAGAATTGGCTACCATTGAGTAGTGCTGGACTAAACATTATCTCCTCCTCTTGTCTCTTTTATGTTGCTATTTATTACCATCTGTTTTACTGATTTGTACTTGTTTGTTCTTTGTTCTAGTCATCTAATCTCCTTATTTTGTCCCTGTTCTTTACTCCAGAGTTGGGTCCTGGTGTCTCCCAGCTCTGCACATGGTATTTTTACCATGTAATAGCTCTGGGCTATGACTTTCCCCTCCTGTTGTTTTGTCTTGGATTATGCATGCATTAATCAAATACTGCACTTTCTTTCGTTTTCCTTCCTCCCACTTTACTCACATGATTGTTCTCCTGTGTCTTGCAATCACACCAGTTAGAATTTCTGCTATCACAGAGCGTCTTGTCTCAAAGCTGCACCAAGTACCACACTCCCCTCCCTCCCAACCACTTGCATCAACCATATTGGCTGACACCACGCTACTGAGAATTTTCACGGCCCACACTCTTCCCTACATAAACTCCATATTGGGGCAACAGGCTTTCTTTTGGATTCTTGAACCCTGAAGATGGGACCGCAAGGTTGTCCCAAAACATCCGTAAGAAATTACCTCTATTCACTGTGTAATAACCCAGAAGGGTGCAGTTCTTATCCTTTCTGACAGCTGTTCATTCACAGCCTGAAAGTACAGTTTGTTATAATTATTTGCAGAAAAGTTTTGATACTTAAACATTTAAATGTGATGATTGTTTGGCAGCCCTCACAAATGCTAATGGTGTGCTAGCAGATCATATCCACATGGGACTGATGGTCGATCATGTATCATTATGCAGTCCTTGGATGGTTGGTGTCAGACAACTGATTCACCATGTTAAATCCAGAGCAGTGAAGCGAGATGACTCCTTGCAAGAGACACTGGCTAGTGGACAAGAAGAGATCACTTTGTAATAGTTTATCCAATGTGAAAATAAAGTGTTTATTATTATTATTATTATTATCATCATCATCATCCAAGTAGTTTTTCTAAAAAAAAACATATTACACATATATTAAATTGTATGTTGTGTCTTGGAATTTGAGAATTGTTATTTATTATTTAAATAAATATTTATTGCATGCTGTGGTCAGCAGTGTGTGACATTCAGGAAGTCCTCGGCAGTGGAAGAATGGCATAGTTTACATTACTTGTAACAGAATGTGTATTTCAGATTTGGGGTATGAGATTACCTTCCATTTATGACATTACATAGTCATCCACAAGGAGCTAGTAGTTGCAAAATTTTCTTGCCATTTATGCAACCATGTATTTTATAACTTTGTTCACAGAAGCTTGTTTGGGCTGTATCTTGACCCAGAAAAATTCACTCCAGATTGTTTTTTAAGATAAATTTTAGTTTAATTCTGCCATTTTGCAGTGTAGGTCTTCCAGAAAATGGTTTCTTCAGGTATCTGACCAATATTTAATGTTTGTCATGCATTAGTCTCATCTCTCCCCTGTGTGCTACATGTCACACCTACTTCATCCTTCATTTACTTTCCATGTAATATGTGGTGAAGAGTGCCAATTATGAATCTGGACATTATGCAGTTTTCTCCACCATGCTTTTTCTTCATCTATCAGATGTTCAGTTTACAATGTGTCACCTCCTGCTGTTCCATATACAGGTATTTGTCAGTTTATGCAATAGTTGCATTCAAACAGCAATTTGCATGAGCTAAAATTCCATGAATGACATTTACCATGGGAACTAGCTTTGCATGTATCAAACTGTTACCACAGAATGGCTGCAAAATTATATACCCTAAAAACAGAGTTTTGTTTAGGTCTGCGATTGTGAATACCCTTCATAAATGTAGTAGTAGTAGTAGTAGTAGTAGTAGTAGTAGTAGTAGTAGTAGTAGTAGTAGTAGTAGTAGTAATAGTAATAATAATAATAATAATAATAATAATAACAACAACAACAATAATGATGATGATAATAAATATCGGCATGCCCAATACTGGCAAAAGAACAGTACATAAAAAGACATGATAGTGTGCGCACACAACTACACTTCAAAATATGCAAGGAAACGGGTACAAGTGGACAAAAAATCACTGGTACAAACATATACCAAAATCAGTAGAAACAGGCCAGGGAGGCAAGGTAACCGTACTGTGGAATCAACAAGTGCAAACTGACAGAACCATTCCTAACAACAAACCAGACATTATAATTCATGATAATGAAAAGAGAACATGTATGTTAATAGATGTCGCAATTTCAGCGGACAGAACTTTGATTAAAAAAGAAGCCGAGAAAGTTCTAAAATATAAAGACCTTACAATAGAAATACAACGCATGTGGAAATAAAAACAAAGGTGATACCAATAATAATAGGCGTGACTGGGACCATTTCAAAGTCATTTAGAAAATACGTGAGCAACATACCAGGACATCACGAAGTTAAGGAACTACAGAAAACAGCCATACTGGGCACTGCACACATACTACGGAAAGTGCTAATGTAGAGATACAATGGAGTCAACGCAGGAACTAGCAATATACGCACCATGAATAGTTACATCAGAATAACTGCAACACAGTGTTTCCTAGGGACATGGTTTGTCTCGGGAATATAAGTGTAGATACCCTGCATAAAGGAGATACCAAGAATGATGATAAGAATAAATTCCTAACTGTCACAACCCTCACAGCACTATCACTGAGGAGCTCCAGAAGTGTACAGACTTGAAAGAAGAGCCTATAAGAATATGGCAACTAAAAATATCCTATGTAATACCACTAGCACTATCCACAAGGGATGTTATCCCAAACAAATTGCATGAAATTGTGTAAATTACATGAAAGTTTGAAACTGCTTGATATTCTCCCCACTGTATATGTTCTAAAGCACTAACAGTTAATCATGACATATAGTTTGAAAGTTTTTGGCAGAACAGTAAGTACCTTGTAAGTGCAAACTGTACTGTTGTGAGAACCACCCAAATTGGCGTGAAATAAGGAATGTGGATTATTGTTGTTGTCAGCATCATTATTGCCGTGACGACGACGATGATAATACAGGCAATAAAATATTCTTACCTGAGTAGGTATCAATTCACAACAAGAATCCAACGTGCTAACACATGAATTGAATTTCATTCTAGCAATGGATTAGAATTGTAATTAACGAAACAAGACATGTAAAACACGTGATTTATAAGACTGAATGATATGCAATAGGCAGGGGGCTTATGAAAATGAGTTCCATCTCAGAACTGCCTGTATTTGGATATGTGAACTACTGCCACTCAGTAAGTAAAATAACAGACCTGCAAACTGGGTGACTGGTGTTCTGTTCTTGGTGATGGTGTTGGTAGTTTTCTCAATGCCACCAAAATGTGAAAGAGTTTTCACTCACAACTGTCCCCTTCTGTGTGACTGCTAAAATTATTTCTGCAGAGGTAATGTCATCTGGATCTTGAATACAACCACTCACTTTCATCTGGTACTAAACACGTTGACTTCCAGTATATCAGTGGTGAGTAATGTTTGAATATGAGAACCAAATCAAGACAAAGAAATGTTTGCAGGATACTTTATCAATAATGCATATATTTGTTACTTGTGTATCATTAAGGATAATATGCTGTCATAAGGAGTGCCAATATTTGTGTGGTGAGACTTACTCGAAATTCATTCTTAAACATTTGAATTAATCATACAAATTTGATAACAAATGTACTTAGTGAATTATTATTATTATTATCTTCGGTATCTCCTTTATGCAGGGTATCTACACTTATATTCCTGAGACAAACCTTATCCCTAGGGAACACTGTGTTGCAGCTATTCTGATGTAACTGTTCATGGTGCATATATCGCTAGTTCCTGCGTTGACTCCATTGTATCTCTACGTTAGCACTTTCTGAAGTATGTGTGCAGTGCCTTGTTGTTGTTGTTGTTGTTGTCGTCGTCGTCGTTGTCGTCGTTGTTGTTAACACAGTTTTGTATTTCATATGCCAAGTAGCACTATACGTAGTTACTTTTATGTGAGATGGGACTTATGTTTAAGTATGTTCTCTTGTTAATAATACAGTGTATTTCAGAATGATTTTTTAATGTGAACTCAGATAAAATAATTGGCCTATTCATCAAATTTTATATCTCTCTGTTGTGTTGTTTTTGAAATTAGATCATGGTCTGCATTTTGCATCTCATTACTCTGTGTGCTTTCATGAGGAGCTCGAGATTCTGACAGTCAGAGGACCGTGCATTGTCATATATTCTTGTAATAAAAGCCAAGAAGATGCACTGTTTCTCAACCTTATTTTGATATACAGCTGTACATGTTACGAACAGACTTACTGTCCATCATCAGGAGTCTTAATACTGTATTTACAACAATTGGTATTTTTCATACTAGTTATGTTGACTTTCTGCTAGCAAGGTCGGGATGGAACTCAGTTCCATCCCAACCTCGCTAGCACACCAACTGCTTTGAATACAGTATTAAGACTCCTGATAATGGACAGTAAGTCTGTCCGAAACATGTAGAGTTCTTTACCGAAATAAAATTGAGAAACAGTGCATCTTGTTGGCTTTTATTATAAGAACAGTTTTGAGATATGGAGATAATTTCATGACTTATACTTAAATACAGCCTTTACTAATGGCAATTGGAGGTCTGCTTTGTTTCATCGATCATTGACACCCTGTGCTGCATTCTGATGTTCTTTATGGCATGTTAAGTATCATTTAGGGCATGCTGGTTATTTATCTATATATGAATATGAAGGGATGTTTGAAATATTGAGTTATTTTTAAGTATATTACCCTTCACACTATGATGTGATCTAAATTGGTTCTAGAAACGTCTAACACAAAGGTCAGCAACTCACAGCATCCGTGCATAGAATGGCATGCGAAGTTTTGTACATTAACCAGATCTGGTTTCTGCTGATATGAGGATGGAATTTCCAGCAATATTCTTAAGTTCTACATTTCTGTCGCATAGATTTCTAATCCTATAGACCTATTAGTATTTTGAAAGATTTTATTACTTATGCCCTGCATCTCTACCAGACTGCACAAGGGTAGCTCAGTGTAGGTTGAATGACAGAAGTTTGACTCCCCATAGGGGCTAGGTGTTCTCTTTACCTGTTTGATCATGCAAGCCCCATTTCAGTGGGCACCCTGGGATTTTACATTGGAGTTCAAACTCACTTCCATCTATTATCAAGGCTAACATTGCATCAAGGTTTTCTATTCTGCCATATATGGATTGATTCTAAAATTTACCGTATGCATGGCTGCCGTTTCGACCCTTTTAGAATATTACATATTCTTTGCATGAAGTCGATATTAGAAGAAATGCTGCATTCCTGCATGTGCCACCAGATTTGGGAAGGTACAATATCGGAGGTCTATATTGACGCTTATTCAACGATTAAAGTTTACTTTATCGGTGCAACGTAACTGCTACTTTACATAACTAGCAGCTCAACATTTATCCATATTCCCAGAAATGGACAGAGAAAGTTCACAGCACAAACCGTAGACATTTTAAGAATAATAATTTTTGTTTGAGGGATTCTTACATCTAGTGTATATTTAACAAAGTACGAGGAGAATTAAAAGTAGATTACACACAATATGAAATTTCCTCAAAGAAGGATTATCACAGAGAAAATACATGACAGCAAATATGGACTTTATGAATCTTGCGCATTTTTTAATACAGCAAATACACGTATTTCAGGAAACGTCATTACAAATATTATCTGACTCTGATGGTGTGATGAGATTTGGAACAAAAATATTTATCTTCACAGCCTGTGTATATTCGCAAATGTTAAGATTACACGAAAACTGTGCATACGTATTTTCGAGTGTTAAAGAGTATCATTCCCAAAACACTGTTGAGAAATTCTGGTATATATCGCTGACGCTACAGATTTCACAGTTTCTATTTCCACTTGTTACTTTTTCTGCACACGTATCACGTGCCTGCACCATATATTGTCCTTTTTACAAACTGTTTATTTTAACTCTTCCATTCAACGAGCTCCACACACGTGCACTCGCACGCACACACGCGCACGCACGCACGCCTGCCCGCCCTCAAACCAAATCTGAGGTGATATGACATCTAGTGGGCAATTCATGCACTACAAGACACACTGCATGCACCAGTGCACCGCTGTCTGCCATAATAGACACCGATTGTAGCGGGAATTTTAAATTCAGTAATTTACAAGCAGCTACGTGTAGGGTTCTCAGAGAGTTAATGTTGAACACTCACGCTTTTCCACGTCACATGATGGCGATAATCCATATCTCTTTTAACCAAGTTGCAAGACGCAAAAAATTATGAAGGCCATATAACAAGACATTCAACTGCAATACCGTATTTCAGTCAGCTTCTAATTACATGTTTCAAACAAGAACGGTAACTTATCAGCTATCTGAGTAATTAACAGCGTCTCAAAAATAGAAAATAGAATTCTTTAGAAAATGTCACTCTATAAGTGAAGCACTGCCCAAACTTATGCATGATTTCAGTTTTCCACCGCGGTGTAATGTAGATCTGCCTTTTTGGGATTTTACGCGGCGTTGAATGATAGTTTCTCACCGACATTTCGGGACAACCAATCGGTATCATCTTCGAGGAATTTCTTGGACTGCTTAGCTCTTGAAGATGGGACCGATAAGCTGCCCCGAAACGTCGGTAAGAAACTACCATTATTCTACGCTGCGCAAAATCCTAAAAGAACGCAGTTAGCATAGTATGTTTGTTTTCAGGGTTTCCAGTTTCCTCCTTGCAGTTCTTTTATTCGTGTCAGTCGTCATAATGCCGTCCAGTACACGCCGGCCCCCTCAAGGCATTCACACGTATAAGTGCCTGAACATATGCTGTGGTAAATGCCTTAACATTTAGTCCAGTTTCAAGTTGGTACACCATGTAGTGACACTATATTTGTTACCGCAGTTTATCTCTGATTTACTAACAATGAACTGTACGGTACTACAGCCGATATTAACCCTTTAAACCCCAAATTAAATCCCATCTGCTATTTGCTGGCATTACTAGGAGCTCACCATTTTCTCCACGTTAGCAGGATAAGGGTTAAATTA
>Ga0268261_10004501_pt1 | contig 10456 bp, 9 predicted proteins | sample TergutNc150P1_FD_190353 | JGI IMG/M metagenome (GOLD analysis project Ga0268261, IMG submission 190353) | Nasutitermes corniger P1 segment gut microbial community from laboratory colony in Florida, USA - Nc150 P1 (SPAdes) (version 2) | ecosystem: Host-associated > Arthropoda: Insects > Digestive...
ACAATCACAACTTACACACAAATTTAAACAATTCTAACAAATTCAACAGGATTAGCCTTAGCATACAACATCCAACGGTATTAATCTTAGCATGTAACGATCACACACGCTTCACGACGACAACGAGATCTCGTTGAAAAACAAAAGTACCAAACAAAAGTACCAAAGAAAAAAAAAATGTTACCATAAGGTTTTATCGTGTTATATCAGGATTCTAGCCATAAGTTGAATAAGTACCTAGCCATATAAGAATACTGTAATATAATAACAAGTATTTTAGCCATATGAATGTAATCTTAACCTTATGTAAAATAGGCACCTGCTATATGTAGCATTGCAGAAAGTAGAAAAGTTTCCACATAAAAAGAAAGGAGAGACCTGATGGTGACCCAGAAATAAAGGGTCGAAACATGTTGTCATATACTAACTGATAATAAAAGAACCCCAAAACAGCTGTGTTTTGACTGAAACAAAACCAAATACCATCAAGGGTGCATTTTACCTTACCTTACCACTTCCTTGTATGTACTATTCCGCGCTCCCTTCAAACAGACAGTTCCACCATCATCGGTTACTCTCACTTCATGTCGTTACAAACTAGAGGGATTTTCACACAACTCCGTTACGACTATCCAGTCAATACATGTCACATTACGTTTGTAACCATAAATATTCTTCCTTCAGTCACTAATTATTAACAGAACACATCCACAAACATACAGGGAATTTTAGAGTTGGAATTGACAATACGGTAACTTAATACATGGTCATTATTTTCTCTGACAATTATCGTCTATCAACTTCCGCCGCTACAGCAACGATCGTTTGGGCGAGTAGCTTAGTGACTACATACAGTTCATGCGATCAGCCTGCAGAAAATGTAAATATATATTGGACACATAAAATAATGTCCCTATCTATTATCCTGAAATATTGGACGGTTATACATCATCGAAGGTTAGAAAACTTTCGTTATAACAATATTCGGTCGAAATTAAAACCTTACTGCTGACATGCCAAATTTATATATAACTTTCGGTTTTTGATCAAAAACAAATAAACCTCTAAATCAATTCAAGCGAAATTTGGAGGATAACGATAAAAATAGCTGCTAATGTTTGTACTGCATACAGCAAAACAAGCAGAGCGGAGGCTGAGCGAAATTTGATGATACGCGCTACAAATTAAGAGCAGTTGTGAAACGTAATAATGGAAATGATGCATTGCAAATAACAATGAAGGGCAGCACACTCTTATGCAAAACCATTGCTTACATCAGCTGTAGAATCAACTGGATTCAGCAAATACTTAGGTTGAATAAAAGCAGAATTCAATATAAATTGCTACAATATATGCAAGCAGCAAAAACCAATAAATTACAGAAGTGTCATTCTTAAACATGAAGACAAAGCTGAAGAAATGACTTAGCCGTGAATTTTCATGACAATAATGATTTCTTTAATTACTTATTTTTAAACAAGATTTTATTTCCTGATCCATACTGATGGAATTCGCATAGGCGTAGGTGACGTTCGGGCATTTATTCGTGACATGCGAATTAATAATTTCGGACATTACAAATATGTCCTAAAATGTACAAGCACATATAATTGTGAACAAAAATACAAACAAATTAAATAGACCAAAAAACCACACACACACACATGGCGGCTTCAAAAAATGTTGTTCTAAATACAGCATTAGTGGTACGTTGCATTATGTGGTGAAACATCCATTTGTTGTTCTAGAGGTACTGAAATATCCACTTGTGGTTCCAGAGGTACCGAAATATCCACTTGTGCGTCCAGAGGTATTGAAACATCCGTTTTAATATCAGAGATATTAAAACATCCACTTGTAGTTCTGTAGGTTCTGAAACATCCACTTGCAGTTTTTAGATGTACTGAAACAACAGATTTTTAATACAAGAGGCGCTGAAACATCCACTAGTACTTCCATAAGCATTGAAACATCTACTTTAAGTATTAGAGGCACTAAAACATACCAACATATTTTCGGACATGATCGTAGTTTGATCCGTCTAAAAACAATGGATCACACCACAGGTCTTCATGATGTTATAGCATCGTAATATAAATAAATGATTTCTGTCTTACCACCAGGAAATCTCTCAGAAATATATACAGTTTGCTGCGAACTGGTGGTGAAACATTGATTGTATTCTTTGTAAAAAATCCATTGATCGCAGTACTCGAGATCCAGTCCCAGAAGCCAGAGTGGCAACCCTACATGAAGGTGAGTCTTTTCCATTTACTGCATCTGTGTAGTTAATAGCAGCCACAAATTTACCAAAAATCATATGAAAAAAAAAGAAAGATTGTTGATGTTAAAATCTGCTGTGACGTGACGTAGTGCAATGTGTTATAATTTACTGACGTTTCGGGTGTATGATATGGATATAGTACTTTCCTACTACACGTCATTAAATTTATACCAGGCCAGACGGCGTCATATCCCTGCAGACGGCACTCTTCGTAGTCACTGCACACAGAAAACCCAAATTTCGTAAAGTATGTTTTAATTTCATTCGAACATGTGGTTAATATACCCATGAATCCACTAAAGACCAATGGTCAATGTATGTACAACTATATTTATCCTTCAAAAATTCTACATTCTTCCTACATAATGCATTTACTTGTTTTGTACGGATCTCACAAGAAGCAGTCACTATTTCCCTGTCCAACATTAACAGATTGGTTTTTATAACCGACAGGGCTTGTGTTTACTGCGCGGTACCGTGTAAATATTTAAACACAATGCCTTTAGAACTAATCAAATTATAAAATGAGTTCAATTTTTAGTGGATGGTGATAACACAGCATTCAAAATTATTCATCGGTCAACACAGTAAAAAAATATCCAAAGCTGCGACACAAGAAGTACAACTTTCATGGCAGTTTACAGTACGGTTTTGCAAATTTTATATTTTTATGTCCACTTCTGATCATTTTATTTATTTACTGCATATACGTCTCTCCCCCCGATGGTATCTACATCTAGTGGTGGTGGAGGGGCTTGTGCGTTCCAGTAACCCTGAGAGCTAAGCCGGCGGTAGCATTGCAACCAGCAGGGTCTCCCAAGCCGTACAGGTCAAGAGGGTAGGAACCAGGCGAAGAGAGGTACGTGGAAGAAGGGAACTCCAATAAAAATTCCTCTGATGCCGGAAGCAGCGTCAACAGTAACGACTTCAAGCGCAGAGCAAATGATGCTTGAGCTGGTTCAACATCGTACGGCAACAGGCTTGATCCAGCAGCAGGCACTACAGCAACAAGAATTATAAAGGAAAGAAGAAGGAACAGCACAGCTATAAGATTGGAACGTGGAATGTAAGAACTTTGAAGCGAGGAGTCAAATTCGAAATCTTAAAAAAGGAAATGCAGAAGAACAAAGTGTCTCTTCTAGGTGTCAGTGAAGTGCGATGGAAAGGACAAGGTGAAATAAGAAGTCATGATTACACAGTGTATTATTCCGGGGGTGAACGGGCTGAAAAAGTTGTGGCAATACTGGTGCATAAAAGTATAGAAAGAAGTGTTGTTTTGAAGATTGTTTATAATGAAAGAATAATTGCTATTATATTACAGGCAGAGCTGATAAATATTTTGATGATGCAAGTGTACATGTTAATATCGGAGCATGAAGATAAGGAAGTGGAAGAGTTGTATGATTATAATTGAAAAAATTCCTGAAGAAGATGGAAAGGGTAACACAAACACCATTGTAATGGGAGACTGGAATAATATTGTTGGAGATGAACCATATAGGAACATTGTTGGACCACATGTAATAGGCAGAAAGAATCACAGAGCTCAAATGCTTATTAACGTTTGTGAAAGAAATGGACTGATTGTCACCAACACATGGTTCAGGAAGCCTAAGAGAAGACTGTACACATGGAAGGCACCAGGAGATCGGAGTCGACATCAGTTGGACTACATACTTGTGAAACATTGATTCAGAAACAGTGTGAAAGATATGCAGGCATTGCCTGGGGCAGATATTGTCTCTGATCACAACATACTAATTGCCAAGATTTGCACCACATTAAAGAAAATCATAAAGTTCCAAAATAGAATACCTCAAAGGCATATGGAGAAATTATATACTCAAAAAAAGAGTGCAGAATACTCTAGAAAAGAAACTCGGTGCAATTGGATGTGACAATCGGAATGTCCAAGTGCCGTGGAACAATATAAAGGAATGTGTGTTAGATACTATCAGTGATCTGGTTGGGAAAGTCGAGAAGATGGCAAGAAAACCATGGATTACAAAGGAAAATGGTCAGTAAAATGGATGAAAGAAGGAAATGGAAGAATGTCCACACTGAAGAATGCAGGAAGTACTACCGGAGGCTGAGGAACGAATTGAAAAGTGCCATAGATAATGCCAAAAAGGAATATCTTGAGAACATATGTAACGAAATTATGGAAATTCAAATAACAGGGCTTTAAAAATTGACGTACATGAAGACAAAAGAACTAGGCTGGAAGGAGACCCAAGGGATCCAAAATATTGGCATAGAAGTCTCCCTAGGGAGTAGAATATTACAGCAAAATCAAGTGCTGAAAATTTGGCAGAATTGTATTACAGAAATACACGAACTATCCAATCGACCGGAAAAACTAGAAGTCGAAACTGAAGAGGAAGGAGACACAGATGAGAAAGAACCATATATTTTGAAAAGCGAAGTGGAAAAGCCATCAAGGAAGTGACAGATAAGTAGGCTACATGAGATGATGATGTACCTGGAGATATGTTCAAATTATTGGGAGAAGGTGGTTTGAGAAGAATTACGAAATTGACACCACTGATGAAACTGGAGAGTGTCCTAAGGACTTCGCGGAAGATAAAATGATTGCCTTAAAGAAGAAGCCACAAGCTAAAAAATGCAGATACCATCCAACAATCAGCTTTGTCGCTCATATACCAAAGATAGTAACAAAGATACTTAGAAGGACAGAAAAGAAAATTGAGAATATACTCCTAGAAGATCAGTTGGGATTTAGAAGAAGGAAAGGAGCTAGGGAACTGAGAATAATATCAGAACGAACCTTGGATATAGATAAGAAACTAAGTCTTTGCTTCATACACTGGCAGAAGGCGATTGACCGAGTCAACTGGACCAAATTAATGCAGATCCTAAGGGAAACTGGTATTGACTGGCGTGAAAGAGGATTGATTAGCAACTTTAACGTGGCTCAGAGTGTTAAGGTATGACTGAACCGAGGGGAGACAAGAAGTGTGAAGATTGGAAGAGGAGTTAGAAAAGGATGCTGTTTGTCACCAATTCTGTTCAACTTATACAGCGAATGCCTTACCAGAGAATCTCTGGAAGGCTTTGGAGACTTCAAAATATGCGGGCAAATCATTCACACTGTGAAATATGCAGATGACCATGTGTTACTGTCTAAGAAAGAAACGGTGCTACAGACATGATTGATAAACTATTTGAAATTGGAAGATGCTATGTAATGGAAATGAATGTGGAAAAAAACAAAATAATGAGAATTTTAAAGACAACCATTCCCAGTAAAAATTATGATAGAACTAAAACAAATAGAGAATGTGGAATTTTTTAAATATTTGGGTAGTATTTTAACAAATGATGGAAAATATACTTGTGAAGTTAAATGTAGGATTGCTATGGCTATAGATGCATTTAAAAATATGATGGCTCTTTTTACTAGCATATTGGACTTGCAATTGAGGAAGAAGCTAGTGAAGTGCTACATTTGGAGCATAGCTTTATATGGTGCTGAAACTTGGACGCTTCGGGCATTAGATCAGAAACACCTGGAAAGTTTTGAAATGTGGTGCCGGAAGAGGATGGACAAGGTCAGTTGGACTGATCATGTGAGAAATGAAGAAGTATTACTTACAGTCAAGGAGCAGAGGAATATCCTACATGAAATAAGTAATGGGAAGGCGAACTGGATTGGTAACATTTTGCGTAGAAACTGCCTTCTAAACGGGTTATAGAAGTAAAGATAAAAGGGGGGATAGAAGTAACAGGAAAAAGAGGAAGAAGACGTAGGAAGCTACTGTATGACCTTAAGCCTTATCCTGCTAACGTATAGAATATGGCGAGCTCCTAATAATGCCAGCAGATGGCAGATGGGAATTAACTCGGCGTTTAAAGTGTTAAGGAAAGGAGAAGATACTCCATTTGAAGGATTAAGCTCTAGATCACACTATGTCGAGAGCTCGCTTTGGAAGAGGCTTTGGATCCGTCTTAAGACAGACTATTAATGAATGAAACAATATACGTCTCTAACTTTGACAGGTGTGATCAACTATACAGGTGCACTGCCTAGTCATAAACAGCGTTTTACCGATGGTACTGAACAACAGTACAGATAAGCGTAACCTTACATTTCCCTCGGCGTTCGTTAAATGGACACTACACAAGTATCTAAAATAAGTTATAATTCTAGACAATACCGATCAACAGTCGCTTGTATAGTACCACACACCGTCAGCACAAAAATTAAATTACATTTTTTAATTCATATAAATAGCACACCATTACATGTACCAACGTATTTTGTCACAATGAAATCTCTCATAAACTAACAAATTGCAAGATCTGTTAGAGCTAATTTGAAAGTTATCAGTAAATAAGTATTTTGTTTAAATATTTAAAATATCACATTGTAAAATTTGTAATAAAATACAGCTCTTCGTACGTGTTAGAACACGTTGGAGATCTTTTGTCTTATGTCTAATATCAATGTCTTTTCCTCAGAGTTTACTAATTTATAATGTTATACTAAAATTTAATTAAATACGATTTAAAGTTTAGTAAAAAGTTTAGTTTTTTTATTACTGTCAATTTTACATTAGCCCACTTAAAGATAACAAAAGCACCAGCAACGAAGTCTCCTACCAAAAGTCCAAAAATGAAATAAGGCTACATTAACCGTCTATGAAACAAGTGAAACCCCCATCTGAAGAGCGAAATCACCAATGTGTCCCCTGCAATGCTAACAACCTTTGATTGCTTTGATTTCTTCTAAACTCATACATAATAGCGAACAGCAGGTTTGAAACTAAAAGACCCTGCATTTTGTCCACACACTGTATTTATGTGTTCCGTACAGTTCTAACAATAAACGACGATAATTTTCCTTGCATGGTATTATTCGGTTGGTATTTTTTAGCGAAGCAAAATGAATTTTCTGTGAGGTACGAACTGAATATCTAAATATAATTCCGGGTACATCGGGTCTTCAAAATGTTAACCTCATATACCCAACATTTAAGGATCTGCATCAGTTCGTACCGCCCAGTCAACACTCATCAAATCCTGGTGAAGAATTCAGCAAACTGCTGCACGACACCGGTTTCGAAGTTATCGATTGGGAGTACAGAGACAGTAAATACAGCTTCGACACTCTCGACTGCCTTAAAGGTGACTGTGGAATACAAATAAGTTTAACTTTAAAAATGATCTTTATTCAAGCCATTCAATTGTGATTGTTATTAAACAAACCACTTTTCTTGAACCTAACACAACACACATTTATTCCTTCAATTTAATTGCCCTCACATATATGCTACGTGTTTTGGCCTATACTTAGGCAATATTCAGGCATGTCTGCACAAGATAATAACGAGGAAGATAAGTCAAAAATCTAAGGGCCCCTTCTTATATTCACGGTATTTGCAGGGAAGATGGCCAAAGTACAGCCAAACATGTGCCTTATATGTAAGGGCAATTGAACAAATTAAATAAACTTGTGTTTTGTTAGACTGAACAAACGTGGTTTGTTTACCTTTAAAATAACAAACCATAACTATTTTTGTTCAAAGAAATACCACTTCGTATGGGCCACATTTTAGTCGACACTTCGAGAAATATAAGCATACACACGGTTTGCACCTCCCCGCACTGTCAATGACATAACTGCGTCTCTGGATGAGACGCTCCGCTGTGATACATGAATAGAACAAGAAACATATGGACCGCCAATAACGACTACATTTGCACACAATATCTCTTATAATCCACAATGTGCTACATGTTTCTGCACTTTCATTGAGTAAACACCAAGCATAGGCATAAAAATGTGACCGAAAACAATTAAAAAGGAGACTTAGGTGTTGTGCATCCTGGTGAGTTCAGAGTTCAACAGTTTTAGGTAATTACATCACCTTCTACACTACCTAATAAGTACACTATGTTGTGTAGACGGTGATACTTGTATAAATGTGATATAATTGTGTAAAATTTTTTTTGCGAGTATATTTGACCGAAATTGATTATTTTTAACTAAATTTGCGCCAATAAAGACAAACGATATGAATATCTGCATGACTGAAATCGCATTCTCCTTTTTAATTAGAACTCTCGTGTATAAAATACTGGTTTTCTCTTATAGTTGCATGCCTTCGACTCAAGATACAGTCGTTAATGGAGGTCTTCTTGTTTGTCTAGAAGTACGTGTAATGACCAGCTAAGTTTTGGCCTTTCATTGGTCAGTGACACTCCATTTTGCGAGTACATTAATTTAATGTTCCTTCTCTTCTATTTAACACTACCCACTTCCATAAAACTATAACAATAATGTGTATGCATCTAAGTCAGTTTTCACCAAAATTTCATTCAAGAAGGAATACATACAACAAATTTCCATTTCCCAAGACACATTTGTAAATGTTTACAGACCAGCAGAAATGAGGCAGTTGGTAACGCACAGAGATTATTCCCGTACTGCCAAATAACGGACAATTTTCCCGCGATATTTCGAGTGGTATTTGGAATTTTACGCGGCGTGTTAACATTTTTATGAACTTATTGTACCATTTCTCGCCGTAACCGTAAAGATAACCCGCCTAATCCTAGGTAAGAAACACTGGCTATCTATTGATGGGATATGCGAATAGCCTCAACAGATGACTGACTTACAAACCCGCTAATATTGCCACAAGTCTACAGAAGAAATATACAGCTTACTAATAACAAAGGAGCCAATGTTTTGTTAGATTATACTCAAATTCGTTTTACCGCCCAATTTCCGTAAATATATCTAACATATTTCAAAGATATCCGTCCACTGGAAGGCGAGGGTGGCCAACCACATGAATTAGCTAACTAGGCCAAAGCGTCTAGGAAAAATTTTTGCTTACTACAGTAGGATAACTTATAACACGTATGAAAACAAGCTTACAAAATTATGGTTATAAAAAACGGACGAGATTAGATTTTACCACAGCATATTCCCTATGCGAAGCAGACACTGTGTCACTGAGTTACACTCTCTGGTGTACGAATGGCCAGGCACTGTCATAAGGCTAGCTATGTGGTAGGTGATCCGTTTACTAATATGCTTGTGTTTTTTTATGTCAGATGCCATGAAAGCAGTCAACCCATTTGTCTCTCGCATGCCAAGAGAACTACATGAGCAATACATGACGGACTTCTTCACGGAATTTGTGGAAACGGAAATGGTAGAAAAAAAGAAAAATACCGACGACGGCGTTGTTTTCTTGAAATATAGAATAATCGTTGCATTCGCAAGGAAAACATGAAAGCATCAGCCATCTATACGACGCTATGTGCAAATACGACCCATCTCGGAAGCTCGGCTCGCAAAAATATACCGTACAACCCACGCAAACCCCGCACACTAAATTCTGCACACTCTTCCTGCGTGGAAAAAGAAATACTACATGCATACACCAAACAATGTACTAAATCATACGTGAATATCTATTTGCGTATATTTTTGTTTCAAATTATTATTCACATAGAAGTAGTAACTGAAATACAGGAGGTTGGGTGGATTATGGTACGCACTGTATGTGCAGAGGATTACATTTTCTTTATGGAAAAATAAATTATATATAAAGGACAGAATTTTTTATGCATCAGAGTATAGCATTAGAAATTAAAAGAGTTGAGATTGTCAGTGATAGGATGTCACATAGAGTGATAAGAGGCTGTAGGGAAGATCTTGTGCTGATTGTGCATGCACCAACTGCGAATACATATTATGACCCAAAGGACAATTTCTGTGAGGAATTTGAACAGGTGTTCGATCAATTTCCTACGTACCACATTTAAATTCTGTTAGGATGTCGTAAAGCAAAATCTGGGAAAGAAGATTTATCAAACACTTGAGAACATGTGAGAATACAGATGGACAGCGCACCATCTATTTATAGACTTCAAGAAAACCTATGATCTATTTAGGAAGAAGGTCTTGACATATATTCTTATTGAATTTGGTATCAATATGCAACAATTATGTTAAATAAAAATGTGTTTAAATGAAGGCTATACTAAAGTCGGGTAGGAAAAACTGTTCTGATACATTTCATATTAAGAATGGTTCGAAAATAAAGAAGATCCTTTATCACCAACGCTTTTACACTTTACTTTCGAATATACGAACAGAAGTACAACCGACCTCCATCTGGTAAGAGTCTTCTT